>Ga0334890_1000387_pt1 | contig 80881 bp, 68 predicted proteins | sample GraSluR1_MG_3_FD_207220 | JGI IMG/M metagenome (GOLD analysis project Ga0334890, IMG submission 207220) | Sludge microbial communities from methane-producing bioreactor in Wageningen University, Netherlands - Granular Sludge_31_08-R1 | ecosystem: Engineered > Bioreactor > Anaerobic >... | reverse complement strand
TCATCACTGAATCAAATTTTTGCTTGCTCACATTCTCACCCCTCTCTACTATTATACAAAAAATACCCTGCATTGCTTCACACACAGTTTTTTTTGTGTGTCCACAATACAGGGTACATTTTAAATACCCTTCCAAGTCTTTATTCTGTCATATAGTGGTTTGGGCAATAGAGAATTCTTATCTATTAACTTCTTTGGCTCTTTTTCTAATCTAATATTGTCTACAAATAATTCATCAGCTAACGCAGCCATTCCGACAGCTAATAAATCGTATCCTAAGCTTAAAGCAGTTTCAAGACTTTCTTTATTATTGATTTGGCCAACTCCAATAATCGCTACCCTTTTATCAACTATTTCTTCGATTCTATCAATTAAAAGCTTCTTTAATCCTGGTGTTCTTATTGATGTTTGCAAGAAGTTAGCTAATGATAGATGAATATAATCTATGCCTGAATTTGCAAGTAAACTCACCAGTTTTTCTGTGTCTTCAATAGTAATCCCAGGATTTTCCAACTCTTCTGGGCTCAAGCGATAACCTATAATAAATTCTTGATTAGCAAACTGCTTTTTTATCTCCAAAACTCTATTTATTAATTTTTTTGCAAAAGTCATTCTTTTTTCGACATTTCCTCCAAACTCATCGCTTCTTTGATTTGAATGAGGACTAAAAAATTGTTGTAATAAGTAAGTGTTTGCTCCATGCAGTTCAATTCCATCAAAACCTGCCAAAATAGCTCTTTTGACGGCTTTTGCAAAATCTTCAATTATTTCATAAACCTCACTGGTTTCAAGAGCTCTTGGTGTTAAAAGGTAATCTCGATTAGCTTTGATTGCAGAAGCGCTAACAATATCTTGATTCGGATAAAGTCCTGGCATATTCATTCTACCACCATGATGCAACTGTAAAATTGCTAAAGCTCCACCTGATTTAATAGCTTCTTGCAAGCGAATCATAGAAGGTATGAAATCATCATTCATAATAGAAATTTGATTAACAAAAGCTTGAGCATGTTTGGAGATTGCTGTAGCTGCTGTTACCACCATGCCAAATTGCTGACCACGCGCTTGATAATATTTATACTCTTCATCACTCAATGTTAAATCTTGATTTGCAGAATATGTTGTCATGGGAGCTAAAACTAAACGGTTCTTGATTTTGACTCCATTTTTGAATGTATAATCAAATATTTTTTTCACTTCTTAATCACCTCTTATTATATTATACAAACAACATCATAAACTGCAAAACAATATGCAAGAACAAAAATAATTTTTACGAGTTATACTTTTAAAACGATTACTTACTAAGCAAGTACACTTAGGCGTGTTCCAACCTCTAGACAAATGTAAAAACTGACTTCAGGCTTACCTTTTCTTAATATATTCAATGCTTCATTTAAATCTGCATTGATTAGCACATGATCTTTACTTATATATAATCCTCTTTTTATCTTTCTATCACTAAAGCTTTCTTGATAACTTATAATAATATATCTTTAAACTCTTTAACTTCAAACCATCTATTAAAAGATTATTCCCATTACTAACTGCACATGTAGCTAAGTTATTATAGCCAAAACCAATTTCCATTGTTTCTGTTCTTTTATTCTCTCTTGTTTATTTTACTTCTTAAAAAACCAAAGAATGCTTTCATTGCTTCATCCACTTTTCTAATAACTGCTTGAGCTTGTTGGGTATTTGAAGTTTTTGTATAATTCACTATTTCTAAGAAGTAAAAAGTTCCTAAAGAATAGGAACTCACAATAATTATAACTTAAAAAGTCTTGTTGCTTCAATCGCTTTTGTCCAACCTAATAAAAGTCTTACCCTTGTTTGTTCATCCATTCTTGGGTTAAAAACAGTTCCATCTTTCTTGCTTTTGTTGATATCTTCAATGTTTTGCCAATAACCACAAGCAATTCCAGCTAGATAAGCAGCTCCTAATGCAGTTGTTTCCATAATATGAGGTCTTTGAACCAAGGTATTCATTATATCAGATTGAAATTGCATTAAATAGTTATTGACAGTTGCTCCTCCAGTCGCCTTGATTTTGCTTATCGGTTGCTTTGAGTCTGCTTCCATTGCCTTTAAAACATCTTGAACTTGGAAACAAATAGACTCTAAAGCTGCTCTAGCTATCTGTCTCTTATTTGTTCCCCTCGTTAATCCAAACAGAGCTCCTTTTGCATCACTATCCCAATATGGTGTTCCCATACCTACAAATGCTGGAACTAAGTAAACATCTTCATTGGTCTTAAGTTCTTTAGCTAAACTTTCGGTTTCTTCTGCACTTTTTATGATTTTCAGTCCGTCTCTTAACCATTGAATACAAGACCCGCCAACAAAAACACTACCTTCAATTGCATAAACCAACTTGTCCTTGATTTTCCAAGCAATAGTTGATAGCATTCCATTTTCTGATACAACGATTTTACTACCTGTATTCATCAAAACAAAGCATCCTGTACCATATGTAGAATTAACCATTCCCTCTTCGCAACATAGTTGACCGAACAAACTAGCCTGTTGATCACCCGCAACACCTGTAATAGGTATCTTCTCTCCATAAAAACTTCTAGGTGATGTTTCACCGATTAAACCAGATGAATCTGATACAACGGGCAAGATATTTTTTGGAATATCCATTATATCTAAGAGCTCATCATCCCATTTTAAATCATGTATGTTATAAAGTAGTGTTCTTGATGCATTTGAGTAATCCGTCATGTGAAGACTACCTGTCAATTTATAAATCAACCATGAGTCAACAGTACCAAAGGCAATCTTACCTTTGTTTGCCTTCTCTCTAACCCCTTTGACATTATCTAGTATCCACTTCACTTTTGTTCCTGAAAAATACGGATCTATTAACAAGCCAGTTTTTGCTCTTATAATAGACTCATATCCTTTTCGTTTTAAATCTTCGCAAATTCGACTTGTTTGTCTTGATTGCCAAACTATTGCGTTGTAAACTGGTTCTCCACTATCTCTATCCCAAAGAATTGTTGTTTCTCTTTGATTGGTTATGCCAATGGCTTCTATTTGATTTGGAAGAATGTTTTTTAAAACCAAAGCTTGAGTTATCGTTGAGATAACGCTAAGCCAAATCTCATTAGCATCTTGTTCTACCCACCCTGGATTCGGGTAATACTGTTTAATTTCTTTGTTTGCTATTGAAACAATATTTGAGTTTTTATCAAATATAATTGCTCTTGTGGAAGTTGTCCCTTGATCAATTGCCAATATGTATTTTTTCATTGATAACCCTCCAACTCCATTGATTTTGTGATTACGATATTAACATCTGTATCTAAAATCTCTGGAATGATTACATCGCCTATTCTTAATCTTTTTTTAACTAAAACCTCATTGATTTCTTTCATAGCTTGATAGATAAGTTCTTTTGCAATTGGCTTGTCAGTTTTTACACTCACTCTTGGTATGTCTTCAAAAATTGTTCTTACAGTTGTTGTCAAAGTTCTTTTTGGAGCGGTCATTTCAGTTCTAACATAATCTATGCCACGTTTACATTGATTTCCTGTAATGTTCATATCTTTGTCAACATGAATGTGACATCCTCTAGGACAGACAATACATATAAACTCTTTACTCATCCTATAACTCCTCCAATTCAATCACAAGGTCCGATTCTTTATCTAAATCTTTGTAAGGAAAACTTACAGTTTCCATCTCAGCTGGAACAACAAAGAATAATCGTTTTTGAAAGATAACTTTTTCATTTTGACTAATCTTTAATAATGCTTTTTCTATTTTTTTATTCGCTCTAAAACTTACAATCAAATCGGTAAACTCCCAACCAAAATCTATAAATTGAGGTGTGACAAAAAGAATGTTCTTTTTTGGAACAATGTTAATCTTCTTCCTTGTTTTAATAACTTTATCTAAATACATTGCAGCACATCTTCCTGCTCTTTCACTCTCTTTAGAGACATTATCGACTAAATCATGAACCTGTAGACTATTTCCACAGATAAATAATCCTTCAACACTGGTTTCATAAGCTTGGTTGATTTTTGCACTTTTAGTTTTAGGATCAACTTCAACTGACAAATCATCCAACAATGTTATATCTGGAATCAAACCAATCGATAATAGTAATGTATCAACATCAAAAGCCTTTTGAGTACCTTCGATTGGATTAAAGTTTTCATCAACTGCTTGAATGACAATACTCTTCAATCTTTTAAACTCATCACTTATAACATTAGTCACTGTGTGTGAAAGGTAAAGTGGTATCTCAAAATCATTCAAACATTGAACGATATTGCGTGTTAAGCCATTTGAATAAGGCATTATCTCCGCTACACCTAAGACTTCTGCACCCTCAAGATGCATTCTTCTTGCCATAATCAGCCCAATATCCCCACTCCCTAGAATAAAAACTCGTTTTCCAACTAGATAGCCATTGATATTAAGATACCTCTGAGCACTACCAGCAGTAATGACACCGTTTGGTCGATCTCCTGGCATAATGATTTGACCTCTAGTTCTTTCATAACAGCCACTTGAAATAATTATCGCTTCACATTCATAGTCAAGCAATCCATTTTTCACTGATGAAACACTTACTGTGTAGATATTATCTCTTTTCACGAGATTCATTGCTGTTGTGTCAGTTAAGTAATCTATGTTTAAATCATTAAACTCTTCTATATACTTGTAAGCATATTCAGGCCCTGTATACTCCTCTTTAAATACTTCTAGACCAAAGCCATTATGAATGCATTGATTTAGAATTCCACCTAAACTATGTTCTCTTTCAATCAACAATACTTTTTTGTTTGCTTTTTTTGCACTTATAGCGGCTGCTAAACCAGACGCACCACCGCCAATAACAATTATCTCATACATTCTTCTTCACCTTTGTTTCCTCAACGAACAATTTGGTTTCATTCAAATCATAACTGATCTCAAGTGGCGATTTATTAAACTCTCTAGCAATTAACTTCATTACTTTTTCCTCGCAGTATCCGCCTTGACAGAGTCCTGCACCTGCCCTAGTTCTTTTCTTGATACCTTTAATTGTGTCTGACCCTAAAACCCCATGCATAGCATTCAATATCTCTCGTTCAGTAATCTTTTCACATTTACAGATTAAGTTTGCATAAAGCGGGTCTTTTGCTATTAGTTGCTTCTTATCTTCAAGGCTCAAGGTATTAAATTTGAGAGGTTTCTTTCTGTATGGATTAAAGTCAGTCTTCAAACTATATTTTTGACTAATCTTTATTATGTCATCTAAAAGATACTTTGCAATCGCAAACATTGCGGTCAAACCAGGTGATTCAATCGCTCCTAGATGATAAAATCCCTTAACTTCTTTTGATTCTTTTATATAAAAATCCTCAACATCAGCACTTGACCTAATACCTGCAAAAGATCTAATGATTTGATTGAATGGAATATTGTCAGCTAATAGAGCCGCATTTTCTTTAACATACTTTAATCCCTCAAAGGATGTTGATGGATGATGTTTATTATCCACGGTCTTAGAATTTGGTCCAAGAAGTATTTCTCCATGATATTGAGGTGTAATCAAAACTCCTTTCCCTAACTCTGTTGGTAAGGGATATAACACATGATTTGCAAATCCCTTAACCCTTTTATCAAGAACATAATACTCGCCAATTCTTCCTTGAATTTTATAAGGCACTTCTCTTTCTACCATCTTTGCAATATCATCTGTACAAACTCCTGCTGCGTTGATTATGTATTTAGTTTTAATAATATCTCGTTTATTGACCTTAACTAAAAAACCTGAATCTGTTGTTACAATATCAGTCACTTCACAATTCTTTCTAAACTCAACCCCATTCATTACAGCGTTTTCCATACATGCAAAGGCAACTTCCCAAGGATATGTTACTTTTGTTGTTGGCAATGATAAAACCTTAGTTATTGAAGAAGCTAGGTTAGGTTCACTAATTTTAGCTGTTTCGTAGTCAATTAGAGCATATTCAGAAACACCATTCATCCTTGTAGTCTCAGTTAACTCTTCTAAAACCTTTTCTTCTGCTTCATTATGGGCAATAACATAAGCCCCTGTTCTTAACAGAGGAATATCTAACTCTTTTTCCATTTCGTCGTATAGTTTATTACCTTTAACAGCTAAAATAGCTTTAAGACTGTTTGGTGTTGGATTATGCCCTGAATGGATTATTGCACTATTTGCAAGACTTTGCACGTTTGCCACATCATTCTCTTTTTCTAAAACCAAAGTTTTTGCTTCATATCTTGCCAGTTCTCTAGCAATAGCGCTTCCGATGACACCAGCACCGATTACAATATAATCATACATAAGTTCTTCCTCCTAAAAAAAATAGACAAAAAACGAAATGTTCCGTTCTTTGTCTGCTCTTAACTCTTTGTCTTAACTTTTCAAATATATCCTATAACTTCCATAAATCTTGGTTCGATGTGGTTATTGCTAGTGCTCCGGCATCAAAACAAGCTTTAACTTGCTCTTCTCCTTCAATCAAACCGCCCATCAAAACATTACAGTGTAAATGTGCTTTGATATAGCTTATTAAACCATAACAAGCTCCCGGAAGAATCTCAACATAATCAGGCTTTAATCTCGACCCAATATCAATTGATTGCTCTAAAGAGATTGAATCCTTAATAAAAAATCGATAAATTCCCAAAATATTTCTTTTTTTACAAACTTCAATAACTTTGGGTTTAGAAGAGATAATCCCATCTACATTCAAAGATTGAATCAAATAGATAGCCCCATATTCATCACTAGACAAACCCTTAATCAACTCAGAGTGAATTAAGACTTTCTTATGATTGTTTTTCATCGTTTCAACCAAACTTTCAAGTTGAACTAGATGAAAATTCATCAAAATCCCATAGGTTAAGTCGCTCTCAAGAAACAGTTTAAATTTCTTGTGATTTGATATTGCTGGTATAATTTTTTGCTTATCCATGACTCACCTTCCAAAAATAAATAGAACGAAAAAAGCCGTCATTACCGCCCTTCGTCCCACTGTTTCTCTTTTTTGTGATTAACTTGTTACTTAAATTATAAACCTCATCATCACAATTGTCAAGAAGCGTAGAAAAAAAGTAGTCACATTTTACCTAGATATGACTACTTTTATAGATTGTTGTATAAAAACTATTATTTTGCAATTACATCCTGAATCATCGAATTAATCTTGTCAATATCCTGAGCATTAAATGCTGTCAACGGATAATATGTTCTTTCAATCTCCAAATTATAATACAAGCTATTTGCCAATGCCCAATTTCTTAACCAGTGATCATCACTGTCTAAATAAGATAATATAATATCAAAAGCTTCTACTGTAGCTACTGCATATCCAACAACTTCAGCGTTTTGTGCTGCTATTTCTGGATCTGATAAGTAATTGATAAACTGATGAGCTGCTTCAATGTTCTTTGCAGTATATGGTATTACCATTGCATCAATAAAAACCATAGTTGTATCTGGTATATAAATATCAAACAATGCTCTAACCTCATCAATCTCTTTTCCTTCTTCAATTTGGATATATAAACGATCAAGGTAATCTCCAGTCCAAGTAAATGCGATATCTAGATTGTTTGCTTCTATGTTTCTTTTTAAAGAATCATTACCCCATTCAATAAAACTAGCATCTTGCAAAACAGATTTTGATTGATTTAATAAATCATTGCTGAAAACATTGGGATTATTATCCAAATAGAACATTGTAACTGCGTAAGCTACTTCAGCTTCACTATACATACCTCTTCTTAAGTTCGGAAAATGATTATCTGATTCAAAATAAACAGCCCAACCAAATTCGTTTAAAGCTTCTTCCAATCCCTCGATGCGATTATTGTATATCAACCCTGAAGTCCCGTAAAAATAAGGAACTCCCCACTCACGAAAATCAACAGTTTCTCCCGTTCTAGTAATCGTTGTTTGAGTCATAGAATCAAATATCTGTTCCACTGGATCGATATATGTTACTTCGGTAACATTTGGCAATAAACTATAATCCAACTTAATCAACATACCTTCATCATACATTTTTTCTATCATGTAATCAGATGGAATAACTATATCATATGCAGTAGTTTTACTTTTAATTTTAGAGTAAAACAACTCGTTAGAGTCTGCAACTGACATGACTACTTTGACATCATATAACTCTTCAAACTGGGCTACGACATCATCATTGATGTACTCTCCCCAGTTTAGAATTCTCAATCTTGGTTTTGAGTTACAAGCAATGAATGTCAATGATAAACTTAAAGCCAAAACAAATAATACAACTTTTTTCATACTTTTTCCCCTTTCTTATTTCTTTCTAAAAATTGGTATACTAATAGACCTGCTAATGTAAATAAAGTCAATAAAGTAGAAAACGCATAAACTGATGGTGTTAAATCTCTTCTACCCATCACTGCATAAATCCAAATCGATAAGTTATCAAAACCAGCACCTGTATTAAAATAGCTAATAACAAAATCATCAATACTCATTGTAAGAGCCAATAACATACCAGCAAATATACCTGCTTTGATAGCTGGTATCAAGACTTTCACAAGTGCTTTATAAGGCTTAACACCTAAATCTAAAGCAGCATCCATCAAGTTTGGATCTGTTTCCTTCAACTTTGGCATAACACTTAAAACTACATAAGGAATACAGAAAAACAGATGCGCCATAACTAGCGTGAACAATCCAAAGATATTTGGAAAAAACACCATAAACATTCTAAACATTAACATCAAACTAAATCCAGTAACAATATCTGCGTTCAAAATAGGTACATTATTCAATAGCATCCAAAAAACTCTGTTCTTCTTAGCCAAAGTATAAAGTCCAATTGCAAATATAGTTCCAAGTATCGTAGCAACAACTGTGGCAATTGTACTTACAATAAGCGTGTTTCTTACCGCATTCATCAACTCAGTCTCATTAAACATCTCAAGATACCAAGATAGAGTTAAACCTGAAAAACTGGAAAGATTTCTGCTATTGTTGAAAGATTTTATCGCAATAATAATAATTGAAAGGTATAGTCCCAAAATGATTAACACTACAAAAATCCTTTTGACAACATTAAATGCTTTTACCAACTTTGAATAATCGCGAAAACCATAATCTTTTAGTGTAGCTACTTCTCTTTCAATCATAACAAGGTCTCTCCTTCCTTGTCAAATTTTGTGATAAGCAAAATAGAACCAAATATGAAAATCAATATAATCATTGACAACAAAGCTCCATGATTATAATTCGTGTAAATAAACTTGTTTTCAATAATATTACCTATAAGAATAATCTGTCCTCTTGACAAAATCTTAGGAACTGCAAACCCCGTTAAAGCTGGCAAGAAAACCATAATAGAACCTGTTACAACCCCTTTAAATGACAAGGGAAAGACAACTTTCCAAAACTTCATCATCGGTGTTAAACCTAAATCCAACGCTGCTTCTTCTAGTGCTGGATCTATCTTTTCTAAAGCTGTATAAATAGATAAAATCATAAATGGCAAGTAAGTAAATACCAAACCAAACAAAACAGCCATCCATGTTCCTGAAATATTACCAAAGAGATTAAAACCAATTATACTCTTTAAGATATTGTTTTCAGACATGATGTTTCCCAAACTCTCAATTCTTAGGATTAAATTAGACCACATAGGTAAGATGACAATTGTTAATATCACAAACTTATTTTTAACTCTAGATCTCTTAATCTCATAAGAAACAAAATATCCCAAAACAAAACAGATTAGTGTCGTTGCAAAAGCAAAGGTTAAGGAATTCCTAAAAGCAATCAATACCGATCTTTGATATAATATCGAAAAATGGCTTAATGTTATTCTTAAGTCAGCTATGGTGACTGTAGAATTTAGGTTAGATATTCCGATTAAAGCCATGGCAATTATTGGTACAAATACAAAAATACCCAGCCAAATCTTATAAGGTAGAGCTAGTACCTTAAACTCTTTATTCATCTTGAATCCTCATCATGTGAATCTCATAAGGATCAATTGCTAAACCAATAGGTTGATTCATTTCATAAGTTTCATAAGTATGAACCAGTAAAACCTGATCATTGACCAAGACTTCATACTCGTTGTGTACTCCCTTGAACAATGAAAAAATAACTTTCCCCACTAAAGGAGCTTCCTCAAGACTAACAACATCAAAATCCTCAGGTCTTATAACTACATCAACAACTTCATTATCAGGAAACTCATATCCCATACATTTGAAATCTACACCAAGGAAATTTACTACATCCTTCTTAACATAGGTCCCTTTTAAAATGTTGGTCTCACCAATAAAGTTAGCAACATAGCGATTAAATGGTTCGTTATAAATACTCTTTGGAGATCCAACTTGTTGAATTAAACCTTCTTTCATAACTACAATTCTGTCACTCATAGTCATCGCTTCTTCTTGATCATGAGTTACAAAAACAAATGTAATCCCTAATTTCTCTTGCATTTCTTTGAGCTCATATTGCATGTTTTGTCTTAGTTTCAAGTCTAAAGCAGCTAAAGGTTCATCCAATAACAAAATCTGTGGACGATTGATTAACGCTCTTGCTAATGCAACTCTTTGTTGCTGCCCTCCTGAGAGTTGATCAACTTTCCTTTTTGCATAACCTTCAAGTTTAACTAAAGACAATGCTTTGTTAGCTTCTTTGTATATTAAACTATTAATTGCCTTTTTTCTCTTAATCTCTTTTTCTTTACTCAAAAGCTGCACTTCAGCATCAATCTTCTCTTTACTAAAAAAATCTTCTAACGACTCATAAGAACGATTGTTCAGGCCAAAAGCAACATTATCAATGACATTGAGATGAGGAAATAAAGCATATCTTTGAAAAACAGTATGTATTGGTCTCGCGTATGGAGGTAGGTCATTGAATATTTTACCATTGATGACGATTTGACCTGTATCAGGCTTTATAAAACCAGCAATCATTCGAAGTATTGTTGTTTTACCGCATCCTGATGGGCCGAGCAAAGTAATAAATTCGTTTTGATAAATTGTTAAATTGACATTTTTTACTACCGCTTCATCATCATAAATTTTTGTTACATCTATCAATTCAATTAAAGGTTTTTTTCTGCTCATTTCGCACCCCCATTTTAAAACTATTTACAAGTGATAATTATAGAGTATTTTTTTAAAAATGCAAGTCTTTTCTATTAATATTTTAACTTTTTTTTTTGATTTAAAAAAATATTTGAAATCTTCGCCAGTTCTAGCGCTAAAATCAAGTATTTTTTTTCGTGTTTTTTTGATTTTATTGTATACATTATTATTCTTTTATTTATTATTAAAGCATCTATTTTTTTAATCTTTTTTACTAAAAAAACTCCATGAAACCTTGATAAAATATTGATTTAATGATAGGATTATTCCAAACAATAAAAAATAACTATGGAGCATGTATGGATGAAAAAAAAGTAACACAAAACCTACTAAGTTTTTGGAACGATTTCTTTAAAGAGTTAAAACCTCAAAATATCGATATTAATGACCTCAAAATCTCAAACCGCTTAGATGAACTCTTAAAATTTCTAGGCGATAACTCAACAAGAGTACTAGATATTGGTACTGGCTCTGGATATTGCTTAATGATGAGTAGGGTTTTTGGAGAGAAAATAGAATATGGTCTAGGAGTTGATCCTTCTAAAAATGCTATTGACTTTATTAAAGAATCATGCAAGTTATCAAAGATAAGCAATCTTGAGTTTTTGCAAGGAGATCACAAGTATTTAAAGAATTTGCAAGATAATTCATTTGATGGAATAATCTGTTCAAATGTCTTAGACGTTGTAACTCCATCTACAGCAACAGAAATCATTAAAGAAATAGATAGACTCTTAAAAAATGAAGGTTATCTTTTGATTAAAATCAACTTCTATTTAACTAAAGAACTGATTGACAGGCTTAAAATGGAAGAAATTGATGAAAATACCTATGCTATTAATAATGTTCTTAGAGGTGTAAATCTAACACAAGAACAATGGTTAGATAAGTTTCCTAAATATGATTTACTTGAATCAAGTCAATATGAGCGAATTAAAAATGGACCTAAAGATCGTGTTTTTTTACTTAAAAAAATGCCCTAGAATTTTTCTTGGGCATTTTATTCTTTTATAAAATCAATTATAGCAATGCAAACTTGCTTAATGAAATCAAGCCCTCCATAACCGTGATCAGCATTAACTATTTCAACTAATTTAGCTTTCTTAGCTTGTTCAGCTAATGACTTAGTATTTTCAATGGGACAAACTTGATCTTTTGTACCATTAATTAACAAAGTTTTACCGTTATATGAAGAGATATTTTGATTATACTCAAGGTTTCTTAAGGAATCAACAAAGGTTCTTGAGAGTTTAAAACCTCTTATATCAGCAAGATTATCATCTATCTTATTACTGTTTTCAAAAGCTGATTTAGCAATCTTATCCATATTAGTTGCTGGTGAAATCAAGATTAATTTTTTTGGATTAAAACTTAAAGAGTTAATCGCTATTGCTCCACCCATAGAAAAACCTAGTAGAGAAACTGAGCGGTATTTCTTAGTGGCATATTGCAGCATATAATGTGCTTGTTCAAGCAAAGAATCTATCGTTAAATTACCTAAATCCATTTCACTTTCTCCATGACCAAACCAATCAAATCTAATACTTGAGATTTGATTTTCCTTTAGGTGATTTGCTATATGGATAAACAATCTGTTTGTTTCTATTTTATTCCCAGTAAAACCATGAAACATTACAACACAATTGCCCGTATCAATATACTCTTCAAACCCATCAATGTTAAAGCCATTTTGTTCCAATACAAGATGATTTTTCATAATGACCTCTATTTCAACGATTAATTACTGTTTCTAACTACAGAAAAATCGCGATACTCATCAATAAAACTAATAACTTTTTCCTTAATCATGGCAATTATAGTTCTTACTTCAGTAAGTATCTCTTCTTCACAACCTGTCAAATCAGAAGGGTCGGGAATATTCCAATAGAATTCCTTTAAAGCATGTGGAAAAACAGGGCATTTTTGACCATTGATTTGATCGCAAACCTTAACAACAAACGTATAACTTCTACCTTCTTTGAAGAATTCAAAAACTGAATTAGTCTCGTTTTTTGATATATCATAACCTTGTTCCTTCATAGCTTTTACAACGTATGGATTTAATGAACCTTTTTCAATTCCTGCACTTTCTGCAACAAAATACCCTTTACCCAAATCATTAATAAGAGTTTCTGCAATTTGACTTCTTGCACTGTTGTGAACACAAACAACCAATACTTTAATCATCATTATACCGTATACTTCTTCTAGAAATATTTTTTCCTAAATGTATACTTATCCTTCCCACTTATTTTGTGTTAATAGTAGTTTTTCTAATTAACTTCATGCAAATTTTTATCTTTAAAAAACATTTTCAGTAACTTAATTCTTTTCGATTGATGCTGCTAAATCAAATTTAAGTATCAGAGATAAAAAAATGCAATTATCTATCTATAGATTATACTATATGATTTATAATGTCAATTTTTTTACCTAAGTTTTACAATCAAAAAAATACTCGACTTCTTCACTAGTTAAGAAGTCGAGTTATCATTATAAATGTTTAATAAGATTCTGTTTATTATAAAATCAAAAAGTTACTGAAAACTCTTGAGGTACTTATTGATTGCCAAAGCACTATGGGCTCCATCACTTGCTGCTTTCACAATCTGCAACAACCCTCCAATACAGTCTCCAGCTGCAAATAACCCAGGAATATTAGTCATGAAGTTTTCATCAACGACTATACTGTTCTTTTCAATAAAAGCTCCCATCCTCAAAGCAAAATCATTTGCTGAAGGAGTTCCAATCGCAATGAACATAACATCTACATCATAACTACTATTCTCAGTAATTATGCTTTCAACCACTTCATAACCTTTAATTTCTAATATCTTTTCTTTGATAACCGGCTCATTGACCTCTACTTCAAGTTCTAAACCATCTGTAAAAACAATGATATCTTTTGAAAAATTACGTAATATCTCCAATTCTTCTAACATGAAATCTTTGTTCCCAATAACAGCAATTCTTTTCTCACGATATATAAATCCATCACAAATCGCACAAAAACTTATGCCTTTTCCAATATATTCTCTAAAGCCTTTGGCTTTAAGGTTTGGTTTAGCTGCACCTGTAGCCAATAAAACTGCTTTACTAAGATGTTCTGCTTTGTTTGTTTTGACAGTAAACTCACCAAAATTATCAATTGACAAGACTTCTTCTTCCAAAACCAAAACACCCAACCGTTTAGCTTGTTTGACTCCTTCTTCAACCAGAAAAGTCCCTGTAACCGTGTCTTTAAAGCCCCAGTAGTTATCAATATGTTCTGTTCTAGATAAAGTTCCGTTATCTTTCATAATCAACAAGACATTTAGTTTGAATCTTTGTAAATAAATAGCGGCGGATGCCCCTGCAGGTCCTCCGCCAATAACTATTACATCATACATTCTAAAGACCTAATTTTTTTAGTAAATCATCTTTTCTCATCAAGCCGACAACTTGATTCTTTACTTTTCCATTTTCGAAAAGGTATACTGTTGGAATGCTTGAAACACGATATTGATTCGCAAGATAACCTTCTTCGTCTACGTTGACTTTAGCTACCTTGACTTTACCTGCTAAATCATTAGCAATCTCATCTAGAACTGGTGCTAACATTAAACATGGTCTACACCATTGAGCCCAGAAATCTACTATTACTGGAATGTCTGAATCTAATACTTCTGTTTTGAATGTTTCTGTTGTTACTTTTACTGGCATAATAACTTCCTCCCAAACTAATTTAACGTTTCTATTTTAACAAAGTCAATCAAGATTTACAATCCTTTTGCTTAGCATTTAGTAATCTGATTCATCAATTCGATAAATCGTCCATTCATCTAAAGGTTTTGCCCTCTTAGATAAATAAAAATCAATTGCATTTTGGTTCCAATCAAGGCAAACCCATTCCATTCTACCACAATTCTCTTTGTTCGCGATTGTTTTCAACTCTTCAAAGAGTTTTTTTCCTATTCCTAGTTTCCTATATTCCTCATAAATAAATAAATCTTCTAGATATAATCCTTTTTTTCCTTTGAAAGTTGAATAATTGAAAAAATATAATGCAAAACCAACTGGTATCGCATCTAAAAAAGCAATCAACACTCTAGCATCTTTATCTACAAAAATGCTTTTATATATTGACTCTTCGGTTGCTTGTACTTGATCGCTGAGTTTTTCATATTCTGCTATACCTTTAATAAAACGAAGTATCAACGAAGCTTCATTTTCTAATGCATGTCTAATGATTAAGTTCATATTTTGCTCCAATCTCAAGAATATTATATCAAAATCACTAACTAATGTCACACAGAAAAAAATCATTATCAAAAAAGCAACATTGAATGCTGCTTAAAGTTTTGATACTGTAACTGATTTTATTATAAACTCTTGAGGATAATCCTCTGGATTTGGCGTTTTACCTAAAACACCTCCAACAGCAAGGTTCATTAAAAAATAGAACGGATGATCAAAAGGCCAACCTTTATGTGTCTTATCATATCCGTTAAAGCCTTTATCATATCTACAGACTTCTTCATCATTTAATAGATAGATTAATCTATCTTCTTCCCAAATTAATGAGTACTTGTGAAACCCATCAATTATTTGAGGCTTATCTAGTAAAGTTTCATATCTTTCTTTAACTTTATGATTATAGTTTTCAGTATGAACACAAAGATATAGTTTACCTGGAGCTATGCCAACATGCTCCATAATATCAATTTCCCCACTTCTAGGCCAATGACCATAACGGTTATCATTGCTCATCATCCACAAAGCAGGCCAAGTACCTTTACCAAGTGGAAGTTTGGCAATAAAATCAATCCTTCCATATTGAAACGAAAACTTATCCTTTGTATGAATTCTTGCGCTTTTATAGATGCCATCTTCATATGTAGCTCTAATGATCAATCCTTCATCACTGAAAGCTATTCTTTTTTCATCATTTACATATTGTTGCAACTCTTTGTTTGCCCACTTTTCTCCAACAGCAACTGTAAACACTTCTTCTGGCAAATATTTAATAACGGAGAAATCTAAATCTAAAATTTTTTTCATTTACAATCTCCTTGTCGAATCACCAAGCAATAATTGCCCATCAACTACAATAGTTTTTCCGGCATTAAATCTTTTCTTTTTTTCTATCATCTTCAATATTTCTTCTGCTGCAGTTTTACCTATCATATCTGTATTTTGTTTAATTGTAGTTAATTTCGGTTCGATTATTTGACCTGTATCTATTCCATCAAAACCGATTATAGAGTAATCCCTTGGGACTTTCTTGCCAACTTGATTAATAGCTTGAATCGCCCCAATAGCCATCATGTCAGATGCACAGAAAATAGCTGTTGGTTGATTGGGTAAAGACATTAATAAATTCATGCCTTCAAATCCATCTTCTTTAGAGAAAAACTCTCCTTCAACAAGATACTCTTCTTGAAGTTCAAGACCTAACTTATCCAAACTCTCTTCAAATGCTTTCTTTCTGGTTCCACCAATAAATGTATTCTTTCCACCATGGATATGAGCAATTTTTCTATGTCCTAAATCATACAAATGCTTGATTGCAAGATAAACAGATTGTTCATTATTTGAAGTAACATTACATACTTTTTCCTGATCAAAATCTATTAAAAGCAAAGGTAAGTTTGAGTTATATAACTCAAACAATTCGTCACTAAAAAAATCAGCACATAAGACAAAAATTCCCTCTACTTGTTTTCTGATTGAGTGTTGGAGATATGAACCATTCTGTCCCCCAGTCTTATGAGCCAAAAATAATATATCATATCCTTTATCTTCTACCTCTTTTTTAAAAGTTTCCAATACTTTCGAAAACAATGGGTGCTGCAGACCAATTCCACTGGTTTCATGAAAGATTATTCCGATTGTAAAAGATCTTTGTGTCACCAAGCTTCTTGCCTGTGAATTTGGAACATAACTCATTTCATTAGCCAACTTAAGAATTTTATTCTTTGTTTCGCTAGAAATATCAGAATAATTATTCAATGCTTTTGAAACAGTTGTAACGCTAAATCCTGATTTCTTCGATATATCTTTGATTGTTACCATTAACTCACCTTCTCAAAATAAAACCAATTTAAGTTGAATCCACCTTTTGATGCTCTTAATCTAAAAGTATATATTCCCGGTGCAAGATAGAACTCTTCGCTGACAACATTTTCCCAAACCTGCCAACCACCAGTTGCTCCGATAGGAGTCGTGGCTAAGGCTTGAATACCATAACCAAACATTCTAATTTCTCCGCCTCCATTTTGTGAAGCCACGCGATAAACAATCCGGTAATTTCCCTCTTCACTAACTCTTAAGAGATAAAATAAAGTGTCTCCATCATCAATCCAACCAACATTCTTGCCTCCGCCTTCATCTAGTGTATCTTCAACTCTGATTCCTACCATAGAAGTATAGAATTCTGCTTGAATTACATCAAGTATATTAGGTATTGGATTAGTGTTAACAATAATCGTTTCTGGGGTGCTTCGGTTATTGGCAAAATCGACACTGATTATGCTTATCGTATGTTCAGTTTCTGGTTCAAGGCCTGTCAATAATATTCCATTAACTGTAGTAGACCCATAAAGGTTTTCATTTACAAAAACATCATACTGCTTAATCATTATATCATCAGTTGCATGATTCCACTTCAATTTAATTGAAGTTGTTGAAACGGCTTGCGTTTCAAGATTAGAAATGCTAGAAGGAACTTCTTTATCCATGCCTGCATAATCCTTTTGATATACCCTAACATAATCAACTACCATCGACTGAGGAAAAATTGAGTCATCTATCCCTCTAACGCCACCCCAAGTACCACCTACTGCTATATTCATAATTAAATGAAATCTTTGGTCAAATGGCCAAGCCATATGGTTTTCTGTATCAACATTTGTAATCGGATTATACCCAAAAAATGCGAATTTCACACCATCTATATAAAGGTCTATTCTTCCTGGTTCCCATATCATCTCATAAAGGACAAATTGATCTTCGACATCATCTACAACTTTAGAAAAACCAATCTGTGTACCAATATTGTGATTATAAGCCCCAGTGTGTATTGTTCCATGGATCTTATCCTTGTCATATCCAACATACTCCATGATATCGATTTCTCCACTGTTGGGCCAATCACCATAACGCCAATCTGTTGGCAACATCCAAATCGCACTCCAAAGCCCTCGGCCAGATGGCATTTTTGCTCGAATCTGAATCCTACCATAAAGCCAATCTCCTTGATACTTAGAGATCAATCTAGCTGAGGTATATTCGCTGCCCATCATTGACTCTTTTCTTGCAGTTATATATAAGTTACCATCTTCAACTCTGGCATTATCTAAATCAGCATTTGTATAATATTGAGATTCCTGGTTTCCCCAACCATGTCCTCCAACATCATAAAGCCATTTACTTGAATCTGGCAATCCATCAACATCAAACTCATCGCACCAAACCGGTTGCCAATCATCAATATTATCTAAGTGCTGGCAACTCTCTTGAACCAAACCTCTTGGATCATAAGGAGTTGAAGTTGTAGTTTCAATGGTTGTAAAATCCGTTATAGTTGTTTGGCTTGAAGTAGTAGCAGTTGTTGATGATGTATTCGTTGTTAAAGTTGTTGTCTCAGTTGATTGCAACTGGCAACCTATCAAGACAAAAACTAAAGAAAACAAAGATAATAATACTATTTTTTTCATATTTCTACTCTCCTGTAATTCCGGTTCTATCAATACTCTCAACAAATTGCTTCTGAGTAAAGAAGTAAATAATAAGTAACGGCAAAAGTGTCATGACATTCCCGGCTAATTTCACTGCCTGCATTAATTCCCTTGCTCTAGAACCTTCTGGATAAATACTTGTATAGTTTGATATGTATTGATCTAGTTTTAATGGTAAACTTAGTAAATCTGAACCTCTTAAGTATAGGCCTGATAAATATGTTTCATTGTAATACCAAACAAAACTGAACAAAAACACGATTACTATCGATGGAATTGCAAGAGGTAAATATATTCTCGTAAAGACTTTAAATGGAGTGGCTCCATCGAGTTGTGCTGATTCATCAAGCGCTTTTGGTATCATTCTAAAAAACTGATAAAAAATCAAGATAAATAAAGCTCCATTAAGCCCTTGGCCAAGTATTGCTGGAAAAACAAAAGCCTTGATAGACCCCAAAAGTTGATATCTTGAAAACATTCTAAACATCGGTAACATCGTTATTTGTGGCGGAACAATAAAAGTCATCAACATCAAAGCAAACAAAATCTTCTTGAACGGAAAATCATATCTAGCGAAACCATAACCAATAATAGCACTTGAAACTGTCGCACTGATTGCTGGAAAAGCAGCTAAATAAAAGGCATCCAATAGTGATTTGAAATAGTTCAACTGCACAAAAACCAAACGATAATTCTCAATGTTGAAGGTTGAAGGTATCCACTTGATTCCTGGATCAATAATATCTTCCATAGTCATAAAGGAATTTGTAACCATGTACAATATCGGATATAGGTAAACATAGCCAAACGACAACAATAAAGCATAAACAAGTATATTATACAGGATTCCGTCGGTAAATTTAACCCCAACAAACAATCTTTTTAGCTTAATTTTTGCCTGTTGAAAATCTTTTTTAATAAATAGTCTGATTATCTCTTTAGACATTCTAATTGTTTTTTTCATAATCTTGACCTCTTTCTGATACTCATCAAACCGACAAAAATCAAGATAATGACCACCATGACAATAAAGTATAGCCAAGATAAAGCCGCACTATAACCATAACCTGTTGTCAAAGTTCCAACAGTTGACTCACCTAACATCACATTTCTAATATAGATAATAACTTCATTTAAGCTGAATACACTCATCGAAACAACTGTATAAATAATCGAAACAACTATCAAAGGTTTGATTGAAGGTAGGGTTATTTTCCAAAAAGACGCCCATGGTCCAGCACCATCAACCATCGATGCTTCATATACTTCTCGATCAATTTTTTGTAATCCTGCTAAAAAAATTAAGATTTGAATTCCTGCAAACCAAAGAACTAACAAGATTGTATCAAACAATGATTGCAAAGGTGTTGCTAAGGTAGGATTGATATTATTGAGGACCAATCTAATAATTTCATATTCCCTAATTGAAGGTAGGGTTGTTGCCCCTTGATTCATTAATTCCTGGATAACTGGGCCAGAAATAATGATAACTGGTAAAAAGAATATTGTTCTCCAAATACCTTTTCCTTTAATCGGTTGATTAATCAATAAGGCAATAATCAAGGCAAAAACTATGGTAATCGGTACATTTATCACTATTTCTAAAATATAACCAACCAATATCTGCACAAAATACGGATCATATAAAAAGGCTGCTTTAAAGTTATTGATCCCTTCAAAAGTCATTTGAATTGAAGCTCCATCCAATCTAACTTTAAAAAAACTTAAGTATAAACTATAAAACATCGGATACAAAGCAAAAATTAAATAACCAACAATCCATAACAATATAAAACTTAACCCAATGATACTTTGTCTTCTTTTATTGGTTATCTTAACTTTTAAGAAGGAAAAGAAAATCCAATATAATGCAGTTTTTCTAAATACGAAATTATGAGTTAAGGCATATTTAACTTTTTCTAGAACTAATTTCATTTTTTCTAGAATATTTTTTAATTTATCGACCATCACTGTTCACCCCTAACCAAATAGTCTAGAGCTAATACTGTAATACCCTCGACAGTTTTATCAGATGTTGTATAGTTGATATAAATCGAAACATTATTATCATAAGTAACCTTTACAAGGCCAAGTTGTAAAACTTCTCTTGATTTTATACCATATCCAATTACTTCTTTTAAAGCGTTGTTTATATCATTATATTCTTCAACTACTGTATCTTTCCACAAATCAAATTGACTTGTAAAGATATACTCAATATCAGTGTCTTTTAGTAAACTAGATTCGTTTTTAGTCATAATATAAGAAGGATAAATTCCAAAATCTATTAAAGTTAATAGCTGTTCTCTTCCAAAACTATTGAAGTTTAAATAGTCACTGTAAAGTGGAATTTTACCAACAAGAACAATTGGTAACAAAGGAACCAAATCATCAAAATACTTTAATTGAGAGTTATACAATGGCATACCCAAAAAAGCATTTGTATATTTGTATGCATAAGCATTTGGGTAGACGAAGTTTGCCATACCATCATAAGCTTCCATAAGTTCAAGATAATACCTAATCGCATCTTCTCTATGGTAAAAATCTCTATTAAAGTAACTGAAAAGATTTCTTCCCAAACCTTCAAAAGTAACATCAACTCCTAAATCTTGGTAATCTTCTAAGTGACTCAACCCGATTCTTAAACTGGTTTCTGGATATAATAAAGATCTATTGGTATAAACACATTCCTCACATTCGTAACTAAGCAAAAATCGATTTATTCCTTTGGCAATATCTCTTCTTGAGGTCACTCCATCAGCTTGTTCACCCGCAAACACATAATTGTTCAATAAAGAAACATTTCCTGTTTCTTGTAAATAATCTATCGCATCTTTGAAAGCAAACTTGTTACCTATCGACCTGTCAAAGTTTATCGACGATGGTAGTTGTCCACTATAACCACCCTTGTTATATCCCATTAAAGCAACTTCAAAACTGTTTAAGCCACTTTCAACGAAGTATTTATGCATAATTGTCAATTCATCAACTGTAGTCATGACTTCAGTTTTCGTGCCTATGAAAGCTTTTTTTGAATCAGCCATCAAATATGTCAAAAACAATGGAATATCATCTTTACTTACTTGAGTGTTAAGAATTCCATTATCTTCTAAATAGTTTCTGTACTTATTGGCAATGCCTACATAGTTAGCATCATCTCCATCTAATACTTTATACAAAACTTCGATGTCTGCTGTTGAACTTAAAATATTACGGATTGCGCCTCCTGAACCATCACTAGTAAAACTTTGACGATAGGTCTGTCGGATATCAAATTTTGGAAAAATCAGATTATAATCAAGATTATGAGCTCCGTTTTGAAACATCAATAACCTTGCATTATAATCTCCATTTTCGATAATCCCTACTAAACCATTTTGATTAACACCATGAACCATACCAAAGATAGGCATCGATAATGGGTAGTTTGATACTGTTTGTGACAAAGACATCAACCCATAGTTTAAACCATAGATTCTTGATTCATAAGGAGCTTTAAACCTTCCAAAATTATCTTCATACCTTACCAAAGCTCCTACACCATCAGGAATTACCATATAACCAGGAATCTCATCAAGTTTTGTAGCTCCAAGTCCAGGGAAAAGAATTACACTAGAAAGAAGATATTCATCAGGAGCATCCTCAACAATGGAGTTAAATGGAACTTCAGCTCGTATTCCATCTTCCTCTAGAGTAACAATCAGATCAAAACCAATATTAATTTCGCTAAACCCAAATTCTATCATCTGCTCAAGTGTATAACGACCCTCAAGGTATAAAGGATATAATCTCTTACAATTTCTAGTAGAACAAAATCCGCCAAAATACAAAGAGAGGTGTACTCCATTATCAATCGGTTCCTGTTCAACAGTAAACCCAGTATCAACAATACCAATATTTTGCCTGATGTTCATACTTTTTGTTACAGTAATATACTCAAGACCAATTCCGCCTGATAACAACCCATCATATGTTCCTGCACTAACATTAGGAATATGAGTAGCAAAAACATATCCATTGCTTTTATTTTCGATTTTAAAAGATACGATAGAATCATCAAAATATAGCCTTAATTTCTCATTTTCTGCGATCAATTCATCACTAGAACGGATTGAAATTATCAAATCCTCATCAACCAAACTAAGATCATCAGGTAAAGTGTATCTTGAAGAAGAGAGTTTCATCGACTCAATATAATTTGGTTGTTCAATATCATTATCTCCTTCTCCTATAGAAGTCACACTAAAAGTAACTGTCCCTGCAACAGCAACAATCAAAATAGCAACTACTTTCTTAAGTGAACTAAACACGATAATACACCTCCATTATCAAATCCCAGATTAGCTTTAACAACTCATTAAGAAGTATATAAACGATAAATGTTCCAAGGAGCATAATTATCATTGTAAAGAATGATATGAAAATAGAGCCAACAGTTTCCTTAACAGTATAAAAATGCGTCTCTTTTACCATAAAGAAGAAATATACAACTGCAAGACCTATCGAGATAAACTGAATCATTGATATCAAGAATGTCTCATTATAAGTCAAACCTTTAGACATTATCACTAAAATTGGTAAAGCGAGGAAATAAGGAGAAACAGCATAAATAGTAGTGATATAGATATCTTTAAATCTACCCTCACCTTCACGGATACTTCCAATTAAGAAATTGGAAATTACAAACAAGAAGAAAGGCAAAAATACTTTTAATGTTTCTTCAAAGAGGTTTATATTCGGAATAATCCGATTATTGAACAAGAAATCTAAATTATAAATATAGTATATATATAAACCAAAGAAAATAAAAAGCAAAATTGTTGCAGAAGCATAACCCACTCTATTCTCTCTCTTTATCATATAAGTTGATTCAGCTGGATTTTTTAAATAACTAAAAACATATAAGCACTCATCAAAAATCCTACTTTTACTTCTTAGATACTTGAATCCATTCTTGATGGGTCTAAACAATACTTTAGAAAATCTTAGCTTCAAATTAATTACATAAGCGATAAGAAATGTAAAAAAGAAGACTAAAATAATCCAAACATTTTCAATTAAAAATGCATTTCTTACTTCCCAAAAAGCATCACTATAACCCTCTTGATCTCTTGCTTTGCTATATTCATCCATAGCTGCATCAAATTCACTTAAACTAAAATAAGCATTCCCTAATCCCTTATGTGCTAAATCAAACATATCATTCATCTTCAAGACTTCAAGCCAAGGGTCTCTACTCTCGATATATTTTCCATCTTGGTATAGATACAAAGCATAATGCACCAAATCAGCAAATCCTGTTGGTGTAAATATCTGTAACTCGTTGCTCGAACCATCTAAAACATATATGTTGTATGAATTATCAACAGCGATAGCCGATGGAACATTGAACAGACCTGAAACTTGATTGCTTTCATCTTGTCCCCCAAAGGCAAACAAAAGGTTACCTTCAATATCATACTCGAAGATATATCCTGATTTAGTTATTGTATAGATATTTCCAATCGGGCCTACGTAAACATCTTGTAAATCCTCTAAATTGAAGACTTCTCCAAGTAAATTATCTCCATTGATGTTTAATCTTTTAACTCCGAATGATTCTTCTCCTAAAGTTACTGTATGAATCAAACCTCGATTATCAATCGCTACATTTGATATCTCCGGTGGAGACAATTGATATAGATTTGCTCTTTGCTCTTTAGTAAAGAAGATAAATTGCAAAACAGTTCTTAAAGAAGGTGTAATCGAGTTGGTCCCAAAATATCCCAAAAATTCATTGTCATTAGTAAATTGCGCTAACCCTCTGGAACCATTATTAAGAATATACACATTACCTCTTGTATCAACTACAATCTTTTTTGGTTGAAACTCATCATTACCATACAAAGGTGATGAGGGTCTTGTATACTCCATAAGTATGTTACCAGATTCATCAATTTTATAAGCTTTATTACCGCCTCTATCGGCAACATAGATTATTCCTGAATCATCAACAAATATACCTGTTGGATTCTTAAGAAAATCTTCGCCAATAACTGTTACATCTTGATTCTCTAGACTGAACTTAATAATTTTCCCAGTTGATGTCTGGATATTGGTTGAGACGATATAAACATAATTAAATTTATCAATAAAAATATCATTTGGCCTATCCAAAGAGACTCCATATACATCAGTTTGTGATGTAAGAGCCATATATGCCGTTTGTGTTGGTACAAATCTACCATTACTTATTGTAAAAGTATCATATCTTACGCCTGATTCAGCGGATACAGTCATACCGAACGAACAACTGATTATCACAAATAGCATCAAGCTTATCATTAACTTCTTCATTATTTGATACCTGAGTGAGCCATGGTATTCATGACTTTACCTTGTAAGAAGATAAAGATGATAATGTTCGGTAAGAAAGAAATCAGTGAAGCAGCTGCCATTATCCCTTGCCCAGCTACTGTATTACCTGTTCTTGCTCCTAAAGTTGAGAAATAGAATGCTAATGTTCTCATCGCTTCATCATTGACATAAAGTGTTGAACCAATAACATCATTCCAAACCAATTGGAAAGCCAAAATACCGACTGTAGCCAAAGCTGGCGAGACAATCGGAATAATTATTTTAAGAAAAATCTGCATTTCACTTGCTCCATCAATCTTTGCTGATTCAATCAATTCATTTGGAGTTTGATCAATGAATTGTTTAACCAAAAACAATCCTACTGGCATAGCAATTAGAGGCAATACCAAAACAAAATAAGTATCGACCAAACCGAGTTGCATTATCGTTAAGTATCTAGGTATAGTAACTGCAATCGGCACAAACATCAAGGCAAGATTATTTATTTCAAATAATGCTTTCTTTCCTTTGAATTTCAACTTTGAAAGACTATAAGCAGCTGTTGAAGTAACAAAGACACTTAAAGATACTCCTAAAACAGTTACAATAATACTATTAAATAAGTATCTAGTAAACGGTATTCCTGATTGATTAGCTATAGTGAAGAGGTCTCTAAAGTTATTTAATGTTGGGACTCTCACCAAAAACCGTGGAGGATAAGCAAACAGTTCATTAGTTGGTTTAAAAGCATGAGAGACAATAAAGATAATTGGCAATGCCACAAACAAAGCCATCGGGATTAAAAACAAATAGAATTTAATCTGCGAAGGATGATACTGTTTGGGATTGATTTTCATTCCTTGAAAAGAAGCCATAATCCACCTCCTAGTCCCTTTCCCCGAATAAACTCCAGGTTGCTTTGGATATTGAATATATCAATATTAATAAAACAACACTGATAGCTGATGCATAACCCATCAAATATCTGATAAATCCGAAGTCTTCGATATGATTGACCAATAATTGCCCGGCATATTGTGGTGTTGGATTAGCCCCAGAAAGTTGAACACCAATGGCTCCAACTTGGAAGGTTCCTACAACCGCCATAACTGCTCCAAACAACATCTGTGGTTTCATTGAGGGTATCGTTATATAGAAAATCTCTTGCCAACGGTTTTTTAAACCATCAACATAAGCAGCCTCATATAGCGATTGATCAATATTAAGAATCCCTGCTAACATAGCTAAAAATCCAACACCCATACTTCCCCAAAGACTAACAACAATCATAATTGTCATCAAATAATCTGGTGAAGTCAAAAATTGTATAGGTTCGTCTACTAATCCGATGTTTAACAAAATGCTATTTAGATATCCTGTTGCATCCCCAGAAAAGAGCACTGTCCAGATTACTCCCATTGCGACTCCAGCAGTCATCGATGGACTATATAAAATTATCGCGAGGATAGTTCTTTGCTTATGAGGAACTTGAGCCAACATCCATGCCAGAATAAAACTCATTAGGTAACCAACTGGTCCTACTATAAAAGCAAACCTAAAGGTGTTTGGTAAAACATATTGCATAAATACTTCATCTCTAGTTAAAAGCTCTATATAATTCTTTAAACCAATTATTGTTGGCGTCTGAATTGTATTGAAATATGTAAATGACAAAAAGATAGCGATAATAACAGGTATGATGATAAATGTTGAGAACAAAACTACATAAGGAGTAAAAAACCAAGCGGGGTGATTCATCCGTTTAATCATTATTATCACGTCCTCTCAACCAATCGTCGATATTGTAGATTGTTGGTACCTTGTAATCTCTAACAACAACCCCATCAATCACATAACCAAACTCTTCCATCTTATACAATATTTCTCGATTAGAAGTTTTGGTTGCTGAATCAAGGGCTATTCTTGGATTCGCATCATCAAAGACGATTTTATTCCAAGCATTCGATATCTCCCTTTCAACCATATAAGCTCCTGGAATTCGTGATGCTTCTACTGCAAACTCCCATTGACCAAGAATAATATCAATATGCTCTGTCGGTAGTGGAAGTTGTGCGAAAGCGTCTAAATTAGCCGTATTCCACATATATTCAACACCATATGTTGTCTGTAATCTAAGTGCAAATTGAGATTGAATCGGTGTTGACATCCACCAACTCAAAAATTCCCAAGCATCTTCAGGATTCTTTGAGTTCGATAGAATCATCGAAGCCTGAGCTCCACTAGCAGCCCATCTCATTACTTCACCTTCACCATTCATCACGCCAGGATGTAATGCTATGTTCCATTTACCTGTCAACTCAGGAGCAGCGATTGTTAACTGAAGATATGTCGATAGATCAGAGATTCCTATAGGCAGTGTTCCTAACCGGAAGTGCTGATAAAAATTCGGAACTTCTTTAGGCATATTATAAATTGTGAACAAATCCGTCATCAATCTCATCCCTTTAAGTGTTTCTTCGCTATTGATTGTAGTTGATATACCATCTTCACTATAGAGATTGCCATCAAATTGATAGATAAAAGGTAAGGTTGCAACAAAAGGTTTAAAACCCTTAAACAAAGCTAAAGGCTCATAATAATTCATTCCGAAGCGTTGTAAAATAGGTAAAATTTCAATAACTTCATCCCAAGTGTTTGGAACTTCTAGTCCTAGTGAATCAAGAATATCTTCTCGATAGAATGTGACCCAGAAGTTCTGTGTTTGTGGTAATCCAAAGATTCCTTCCTCAAAAGCATAAGGAATCATCGCACCTTTAGAGAATAATGCTACAGTTTCTTCATAACCATCAAATTGTCTTAAATCTAAACTAGCATCTCTAATTGCAAACTCATAAGGTATCCAGTGATTCACGCCTAAAGCAATATCTGGCGCATTACCTGCAGCATTTGCCAAAATAAGTTTGTTTTCATCAGGCATCAGAGATAATTCTACTTTAATATTCGTTTGCTCAGTAAACTGACTATCAATCATCATTTGCATGATCTCAATATATTGACGAGGAAAATTGACCCAAACATCAATAACATCATCACTTGTTTTAGTCGCCTGATATTCTCTTTTAGTAAAACTTAGAAAGAATCTTCTTGTCGATTCAATATTCCTTCTAAAAAAATTAGCTTTTTCTCTTGGTAATTTTATATCTCCAGTAACATAAACTGATTGAACATCCATCCCGTTTTCCAAAAAACTTTGGACAACTGTTCCTAGCATCTGAGCAGCTGATGTATTTCCATCAGCAAGCAAAATCATTTTACTTGGGATTTGATCTACATCATCTCTTAGCTTTTCAAGTTGGTCAATCGCAAGATTTATATTTGTCAACATTCCTGGATTGTCTTGATGAGAATATGATTCTAGATGTCTTGTTGTTTCATTTAATAACCCAAGCCACTTATCTAATCGCTCTTCAACATCAGGAATAAAGTTCACCAATTTCCAGGTTCTGTACCGATCTTGATTATTACCAGTTAATTTCTTTATCTCCAAACTTAAATCAGTGATTTCTTGCATAACACCAATCAAAGTTTCATAGGCATCCCGATAAGGTTCCATTACCGCCCTCATTGAAATCAGATTCTTTCCTTCTTCTAGATAAAACATAAAAGGTTCATCTGTTCCAAAAAGGATGTTTTGGTAATCCTTTGTATAGTGAAACGTTAAGAGTGCCGCTTGTTCAAAAGGCACATCTCCATTTATTCTCAGTTCACGAAAAACCGGCATTTGCATTAGATAGGTTTGTCTATATTTTAAACCCAAATGATAATAGCCTGCTTTTTCAACATTTACTTCATAGTAGATTTCGCTATTACCTGATCGATAAGAATAACCATCAATCGCGTTAAGTCGCATTGAATCTGTTTCATATATTAAAGCTGAAGGATCAGTTTCTGACCTTAATCTTATTGAAGGATTATTTTTATAAACCATTTCACTTGCTGATAATGTGATTTGCTCATCTACTAGTGAACCTTGGTTTTGCTGCAAGTATTCTTGATAACTTGGCAAAGAAATCAAAGGTTTCACTCTAATAGCTCCTAACAAAATACTGCCAAAACGAAGTCTAAATGATATCTCATTATTTCCTTCTAGCAGTTCAAAGGCAAAAGGTGCTTGATTCAAACCAGAAGCATCTCTTAAGACTAAAGTTTGAACTCTATTGCTTTTCACTGAACTCGGCATAACTTCATTTCCATATCTATCCAAAACGAAATCAGATGTTTCGAATTCCCAAAGTGAAGGGATTTTAATAGCTATCGATTCAGCAAAAGGTAACTCATCATTAATTAAAACACTCAACTCTGATGGTAAAATACTCTGTGAAATATCTAGGTAATCAATTTCAATATTGAAGAGACCAGCTTCTTCAAGATTGATGAAGAAGCTGATCTCTTGATTAGCAGTCAAATTCCCTAATGGTAGCGAATAGCCATAGCTATCTCCAGATACTACATTATCAAAAAGTTCTTCGGCAAAAAAAACTGCTTCTTCAGTTCCTGAATCGTACTGATAACTATTTTTTACCTGAACATACTTATCCACTGAAAAATTAGCATCTATTGTCATTGTTTTATCAAAATCACGAAAACTGATAACATCTCTTCTACTCGACAGAAACACAAAGACCAAAAAAACTACAATAAAAATTGCAATTATTGCCTTTTTAACCATTGCTCTTCTTTCTACCATGACTTACCTCCCTAAATTCAACAAAGCTTCATGATGAAGCTTTGTTTATAAATATTACTCTTCTTCTTGTAAAGCGTTAGTAACCATCAAATTAAGTTGAGTTTCCCATTCTGATGCAAATACTTCAGGCGTTACCAACCCACTATTAATTCGATTCCAATAATCATTTTCTTCATTTCCTACCCATTCCCAAAATTGCTTGTAACCTGGTAACCACTTATCAGTATCTGGTTTTCCATATGGTAACAACTCGACATTTTCTCTTAAACCTTCAACAAAATCAAGGAAAAAATCAATTTCTGCCCATACTTCAGGAATATCAGAGACAGGAAAACGATCTAACCATAAATCTCCTCTATCTTTCATAGCTTGAACACGGGTAGCCCAGCCTTGTCTTCCAAAAGTCATCCATTTTGCTAAAAGATAAGCAGCTTCAGGATTCTCAGTTTGACTTGATACAACTGTATAATCAAGGATAGTTGGTGGAAACTGGCCAGCTGCCCCACCTGGGTATGGCCAAAAACCTAATTCAATATCATTCTCCAACAACATACTTTCAATCATCCACATATTCCATGAACCATCGATTTTCATACCAATATAACCTTCAAACCAAGGCCAAATATCTTCGCCAATCGCTTGCATTTCACTTTCAGTGAAAGCAGCAACAACATTTTCTTCCATTAAGTCCAATTTAAGGTTGTAAGCATCAATCCAACTTTGAGAAGTAAAATTAAATCTTGTTCCATCCCAAGTATTATAGCCGACATCCTCAAAATCCTGCATTGGGAAAGTAGTTTCAAAATCTAACGAACCATACCAAGGATCTATACCATAAATATAATCATTCTTGCCAACCTGACGGATTTCCCTAGCAATTGAAATGAACTCATTGTAATCCCAATCTTTATCTGGAATAGTAATATTATATCTATCAAACAAAGATAGATTGATATAAATTCCCTTAATAAATTGGAAAGATGGCAAAGCATATCTTTTACCATTATATACACCAGTAGCTGCAATATTCTCATATACTAAATCAGTTTCTGGATCTGCATCCCAGTACTGAGCAATATCTAAAAGCATTCCGTTTGCCATACCAGTAGGAACATTATCAATCGCAAAAACATCGGGTAACACTCCAGCAGCTTGTGCACTTAACAAATTCGCTGTAAAATCCCCTCCTGCACCCATGATATCGCGTCTTAACTCTACTTTGATGTTTGGATAAGCCTCTTCAAAAGCAGCAATCAATACTGCATTCAATTCTTGATCAGCCCAATCAGCATAACTTAAAACTATTTCTTCAGTTGGTATATGAGACTGAGTTGTCCCAGTTGTAATTCCAGATGAAGTAGTTGACTGTGTAGTCGTATCAGTTGTTCCGGTTGTTTGTGTAGTTGCTGTAGTTGTTGTTGTAGTTGTAGTTGGTGGTAAAGTAAAGTTTTGATCACAAGCCACTACTCCTAACATCAACAAACTAAAAACCAACATTATTAAAGTCTTTTTCATTTATACTCCTTTCTTAGCAAATGGTAATAAATCATTTTCTACTAAGTATTTAAACGACCATCCGCTATGTAATTGTGTGGATTTTTCACTTAGCTTATAATTCCAGAAAAACCAGCCGTCTGCTTCTTCAAAAGCAAGTAAAAGCAATCCTGAAACCACTTGCTTATATGCCTTCTTTTGAATCTCATCTTTAACTGTCTCAAGCATTTCCTTAAGTAGCCCAGAGGACCATTCTCCGATTATAATCCTAGTAAAATCTCTTATATTCTTAATTTTTTCTACTCTTTTCTTTACTATGAAATCAACAATTTCATAGATATCAGCATTTCTTTTAACCTCGCCAAAACTTTGATACATATGTGTATCCAAATATACATTTCTAAACTTATGCTCTGTAAAAAAATCTTCCCATTGCTCTAAACGAAAAGCATCATGAAAAACAACAGCTATATCATCGCCAAGATTTTCTCTTACAATTTCATATCCTCTAAAGTAAAAATTCTTGATAATACTTATGTCGATACTAATATGTGGTTCGTTAAGAAGCTGAATTGCAAATAACTGTGATTCCTTACCATAATTATCGCATAGATCTTTGATGAATTCTAGTGTCCTATCTATATTCTCTTGGTAAAGATGCCAAGTCATTATTCCGGATAACCCCCCGTTATCAAAACCATTTTGACAACCCAAAGCTGCATGTACATCAATCATAACTTTTAAACCATACTTATTAGCCCAGATAAAAGCTTTATCTAAATACTCTTTAGCAGATATGTATGGTGCTTTTGCATCAAATAACCAATGTCCAATAGGAATTCTTACATAATCAATCTGATGATTCTTTATCCACAGAAAATCTTCTTCAGTTATAAAACTATCACGATGTTTTTTGATTACCTCTAAAGGATCATTTAATTGTTTCAACAAATTGTACTCATCTTCTGCTTCATATGATTCATAAAGTTCAGGAGTCATCCATTTCTCCAAAACTAACCAACCACCTAGGTTTACACCTCTAATTTTATCCATAATCACCTCAGAGAGAAGGGGCATAGGCATGTCCTATGCCCTAAAATTATCCTGCAAATCTAAATATTTATGTTTTTATCAATTATTCAGTTGTTGCTACGTAATTCCAACCATTGAAAACCAATGTTCCTGATTGTCCTTCTGTTTGAGCAAAGATAATAATCAAATTCAATCCCGCTCTTTGTTCTTCAGTTAAACTTGATAAATCTAAAGTTACTGTTTGTTCTGAACCAGTTGCGGTGAATGATTGCTCGATATCAGATCCGCCACCCTCGATTTTAAACAGATAATTTTGACCAGCTTCGCCAGTAAATGTGAACTCTATTGAAGAATAAGTACCATCAAACTCTTCAATAACTCCTTGGAAGTTACTGTTCCACCATGCTGCTGGAACAACTCCATATGTCACTTCATAGACAAACTCCATATCACCATAAGCTATCCATTCTACTACTAAACCAGTAATTGGCATAATTCTTAGAGTGCCTGTTCCATCTAAAGTTTGAGCAAAGATAACCATTAGGTTTAAACCTGCTCTTTGTTCTTCAGTCATACCAGACAAATCGATACTGACAGTTTGTTCAGTTCCATCTGCTGTTATTGCTTGTTGAGCATCGCTTCCGCCACCTTCAACTTTGAATAAATAATCTTGTCCATTTTCACCAACAAATGTTATATCAAATGTTGTTTTTGTTGGGTCGAATCCTTCAAAAGAACCTTGCAAATTGCTATTCCACCAAGCTTCAGGAACTGTTCCATAAGTCAAAAGATATTCTAAAACAAAATCTCCATAAGCTATCCAAGCTTCTAAAATTGTTTCTGGCTCTTCAGGTACTTCATAAGGATTTAGGTTACGATACATATCGATATAATCAAAAGTAATCAATGCTGGTACTGATGCTGCACTGATATTACCAAATTCAAAATCAATTTTACCGCTTGAAGCTGTTCCTTCATACATAAATGTATAACTGAAAACTTGCATTTCTGTTGTTAAATTGAATGTTTCTCTATATTCAGCTCCAGAAGTATCGATAAACACGACATTGATATCTCTTGCAACATCTGCTTTTGCTGAAAATACTATCGTATATACATTACCATTAACCACTGCAACTCCTTCTTGGAATAACTGTACTCCCCAAAAAGCATCGCCTAAAGCTGTAACATCTGCTAGTAATTGACCATCAACAACTTCAATTGAGATTGCTCCAACATTATCCCAATCTTGAGCCCATGTTGTCCAACCGATGACTTGTTCAAAATCACCATTTACAATTTCAACTGGATTGGTTCCATCTGTCATTGCAACATAATCAAAAGTAATGATTGACGGTACAGAGGCCGCACTAATATTACCTAACTCAAAATCAATTTTACCTACTGTAGCTGTTCCATTATAAGTGAATGTAAATGTATATGTAGCCATCTCTGTAGTCAAATTGAAAGTTTGTCTATTTTCAACATCAGTAATCAATACTGCACTCATATCTCTAGCTACTGAAGCTTTAGCATCAAAGGTGATAGTATACTCTGTACCAGGAACTAATACCAATCCATCTTGGAATAATTGAACTGACCAGAAAGCTTCACTTATTGAACTGACATCAGCTACTAATTGTCCATCGACTATTTCGATATTAATAGCTCCAGGTGCGCCCCAATCTTGAGCCCAAGTTAACCAACCAGTTTCACTGAAATCATTGTTAACAACTAAATCATCTTGAGCAAGAATGCTTAATTCAACATTATCAATTGTAATCGTACTTGCAGCAAAATTAGTCATATTTCCTAATAAGAACAATACTCTTTCGCTTTCAGTATAACCCTTTTCATAAGTAAAGATGAAAGAGAAAGTCTTTTCTTCAGTAGTCAATGCAAATGTTGCACCATAATGATCGCTAACTTTTGCAATAATATCTCTAGCAACCGTAGAACTTGCATCAAAACTTAATTTGTAAGTTTGTCCAGGAATTAACTCTAATCCTTTTTGCTTTAGCATTACGCCCCAGTCTTGACCACCAGAACCTGTTACTTCGATTACTGCTGCTTCATTAACGACTGTAAATACTGCACTTGCGCCATCCCAACCAGCTACATAATGATACCAGATATCAGGATCTGTGATGTCTGCCCAACCTGCATTTTCATCTTGAACTTCTGCAATAATTTCTGTAGTTGTTTCAAATGTGCCATCAATAACTTGAGTTGTTGGATTGAAAACCATTTCAACAACTGTAATCGTAATAGTTAAAGTAGCTTCATTTCCAGCCTCATCAGATACAGTATAAACTACTGTATAAACTCCAGCTGTTGATGTATCTACGTCTGATACATAATTGGTTGCATCTAAAACGATGTCGCCATCTACTATATCAAAAGCACTTACTCCTTCAAGTGGATCAAAAGCAACACCGATTTCCAATGTTTTATTTTCTGCACCTGAGATAACTGGTGCTTCTGTATCTGGGTCTGGTGTTGATTCAACAATTTGAATATTGTCATAATAAATTACTGTTGCTAAATTATCTGTTCCAACCCCACCATCAATTGTACCCATTTCAAATAATAATTGACCATTGCCAGTATCTTTGTTCATTGTAAATTTGAATGAGAATGTTTGCCACTCAGTACCTAAGTCAAACACTTGTGGTTGTTTTGGCTTAAAATCATCAAACCAAGGTGCTCCAGATAAAAGCGCTCCAACAGCTACTTGTATTGAACGAGCAGCATCTGCTTTTGCTTCAAAAATAACTTCATAAGTCTTGCCATTTTCAAATTCAATTAAATTTGACTCTAATCTTGGCCCCCAGCTTCCCCAAGTTGGAGCAATAACTGTAACCACTCCTACTTCTGACTCAACTGCAAAGGTACCTGAACCACCTTCAACTGAACCTGTATTAAAACTCCAAATTGCATTTCCTAAAGAGAAATCTCCATTTTGCACTAACTCATCACCAATTAGTGATGGGTCAACTTCAACTGTTACATAACGAGTTGCTTCTCTTCTATTTCCTGCTTCATCAGTAACACTGTATCTTAGGAAATATACTCCTGTTTGTGCAGTATTAACTGAGCCAGTAACAATAATCTTATCAGTGATATCACCATCGATATTGTCATTAGCTGTAACTCCTTCAAGCGGATCAAATATCGAGTCCACATAAATTGTCACATCTTCAACACCTGTAAGAACCGGAGCTACAGTATCAACTGTAGTTGCTTCGGTAGTTGTAGTTGTCGTTGTTGTTGTAGTCGTTGTTGTTGTTGTTGTTGTAGTTGTAGTTGTAGTTGTCTGCGTTGTTGTTTGTGTTGTAGTCAAAGTTGTTGTTGCACGATCACAAGCAACAATCGCAAAAACTGTGAAAACCATTAAAACTAAAAACCATAATTTCTTCATAACTTTCCTCCATTTTTATTTTTTATATATATGTGTATTTCTTTGAAGTTACCTAATCTAATTTCTTCTGCTAACTTACCTCTTACAGTTAAATCTCTAACCACTATTCGTCTGTCATCATGAGATATCAACAAATATTCGTCAATAAAACCTTCACAATAAGTATTGAGCATTTCCTTGTTATGATATGTAATCATTGTTGATTTCATAAATCTGAAGCTCAGTTCTCCATCTTGAGTAAAGAAAGTTTTGTCAATAACCGGTTTAGGCTCAAATACTAACTGGTTTTCTTCAAATTTAAACGGTTTATCTCCAACCATCATAACCAACCAGATATTCAAAGCCTCTACAGTTGACCCACTCAGTCTGGCAAAAAAACCTTGACCATGAATCTTGGGATTGGGATTGTTTGTTGAAGCAATAAAACTTGAATTCTCTAAGATACTTCTACCATAAACTTTTGGGTTCATGAAACAGACAAAGTTATTATTCAACTCCTTAAAAAACTCTTCATATAACTTTGACTTAAGCAATCCTAAGAGATATTTATAAGTCATATGTAAGAAATTGCTTTCTCTTTCAAGCCATCCTGGAGTAAACGCCTTGACTCTTCCAATCTCATATGAGTCATTCTCCAATTTTACTGATGTTTTATATTGAGCTAAACCTTTATCATACATCTCAGTTTTTCTGATTTGATTGTACATAAATAACAATTTGTCTTTACTAAAATCCGTTTTGAGCAATCTAGCTGGTGCTTCTAGGAAAGCTGAAACTGTATTTCTTTTAAAACTTATTGGTTTCACTAAAGGATAACCGTTATGATGCTCTCCTTCAACAACTAAATAATCAATAACTTCATAAGTGAGATAGGTTGGTATAATACCGTCAAATTCATCAAATAGTTTATTGATTGATTGTTCTAGAAGAGAAGACATCTCTTTTAACAATTCAAATATTTCTTCATTATCCAAGACTTGACCACCTAGGCCATTTTCAACCTTGTCTCTAAACTCTTCTCGTAAACTTACACGATGATTATAATCAAACCCTTGTTTCAATCCATCAATCAAGAACTTGACTTCTTCTGGCAATAATACATCAGTATGTTTCTTGTGAGCTATTAAAAAATCGATTATTCTTTTAAGTTCAATTGCCTCAGATACTCCCGAGCCAAACAATCCCGGCAAACCATTCATCGCATCGTTCCAACCAGGCTTACCTGCTTCCATCTCTACACCTAAGCCTTCTGGATCAAGTAAAACGAACTTATTCAAGGCTAGAATCAGCAATTTGACAAACAAGGTTGATTTATAGTAAGAATTTCCAATCTTTAGATAATCACCATCTCGATTAAGATGTTCGATACTTTTGTATTGCCTAACCCGTAAGTCGTCCAACAACACACTTTTTTGACTTTGTTTTAAAACTTTAATAGGTGAACTGTAATACATAAAAATTTCTTTATTATAATATAACTCTTCAAAACTGTCTGGATAAATAGCCAAATATCCTTCAACTAAGTCAAGAAAATATGTAAAATGGTCTATCCAATATCCTTCAGCAAAACTTGCTTCTACTTTTAAATCACTATTTCTAATAATCGCATCGAGATACTCTTTTTCCGATGTTTTTACTAAGATATTATTTCTCTCAACAAAATTAACCAAATCTCCTGGTGAGAATCTCTTATTAAAAAAACCATTGATTAAATCTGATGAATCTTGGAAATGTTGTTGAATTATCTCATCCTTTAGTTTTTCATCAATTTTATAACTAACTCCATTAACCGATAAAGGATTATACCCATCAATCTGTATCAAATTACCAAACTGATAAACATTGAACCACTTAACTTCAGGGTGTATCATTGAATCGACCCGTCGATTTTGACAAACATCACGGAAGTTTCCGGGACCTGTAGAATAGTACTCAGGAGCTAAGGAGAAAAAATTATAATCTCGTTCTAAATCTCCATGCTTTCTAGCATATATATGAAATATCTGCTGGCCAATTTCTATCGGATAACCTCCTCTTAAAAGATTATCTAGATAACATTGCTTAATATAGGCATCAAAAGTTTTTTTGCCTGATGTGCTCTCAACATCTTTAAGCAAATCATCTAAAATCTCCTTAGCTTCTATTCTTTTATTGTGAACATAACCACTTTTAGAAAGTCTTTCTATATTGTCTTTTAATGCTTCTAAAGAATATGTATGCCCAATCAAAGCATAAAACTCATATTCCGCACCTTTTTTTAAGGTTTTTTCAATAGGAAGAAAAGCACAAGGAACTTTATTCTTTGTCACTTGTTCCTCTTGAACTAATTCTCTTAAAGTTTTTTCAACCAATGCTAATGGTTTGCTTTTTGATGTATCATAGCCAAAAATAATATCAGCATCTGCAATTGGTCTTATAAGGCCAAAATCATCAAAACCTAAGTAAAAGTTACCTTCTTTAACTTCTTTAACCTCAGCTTTATCTCCTGTTGAACCTCTCAATTTATAAAAACCAAAAGAATCAGCCAAACAATCTACATCCATCCAACTTTGCAATAGATTCGATAATGATTTGAACTCCTCAGTTCTTACACCCGCAGGTAACAACTCAGCCAGACCATCTAAGATCTCAATATCTACTGGTGAATCACCAATGTTTTTTATATTGACTACTCTAGTTAGAGCTGGAAACATCTCGTTTGGCAAACCAAAATAACTAACTTCAACTGAAATATTTAAATCCGAGTTGATTTCTCTAATGGTAACTGAGCTAGGTTCAATTTCCATTTGATGTTCATATTCATTATGAATATTGAACGCTTCATAAACTAAACCATTACACTTAATAAAAGTTCGAAAGCCTGAAGTTGCAACAGTTTCATAAGCTTTATTTGCTGAATGAAACAACATAATTGGATGATTCTTATTATTCAAACCAAAACCACTGATTAGTTGTGTTCTATTTACATAAAAAGCCCATAATGGAATTCCTCTTTTACCAGCTAACCCTGGTAAAAAATTCGAAAACGTTTTCGACTTATTATAGTTTTTTATCACAAATACCTTATTTTGATAACTATATTCAGTTTCGCTCATTCCCAATCTCCTTTATAAATCAAAGTCATTATACTTCTCTTTATGCTTTTAAAGTTTGTTTCTAATCCATTGAACTTAAATTTAAAAACAATGTCTTTTTCACTTTGATTTAAACAAACCAAAACAATCGATCCATCAGGATTTTCAAAAGCAATTTGTTTAATCAGTTTATTTCTTGTTCTTGTTTGAATTCGATATGCTCCAGGTTTTACATACTTAGAAAAATGTCCGATATGATAATATGAACTATTAAATATCAATTTGTTGTTTACTGTGTCAGACAATATTGGCGCATCACAGTAGTTACCCACGTGATTTGGTCCTCCTAGTTCATCCAAAGTAATATTCCAATCTATGAAAGCTTCGCACCAATTAGAAAAATCTCCAATTATATTCCTTGAATATCTCTCTCCAGTTTCATAGACATTCACCTGTGGTCCGCCTTCTACACAACCTTCACTGAAGATTATTTGTTTTTTTGGAAATAACTTGTGAACTATTCCTAAATTTTCAAACTCTTCACTGACATACCAATGCACAGCTGTTCCTGAAACATATTTTGCAGCTTCTTTATCAGTTAACACTGTTTTAGCTCTTTCAACAACAATATCTCTATTGTGATCCCAGATAAAGACTTTTATGTCTTTATGTGAGTTTTCATGCAAAATTGGACCTAGAAAATTCTTAATAAAGTCTCTTTCTTGTTCAGCTGTATAAATACACGAATCCCATGTCTGTACAGCAGCTGGTTCATTTTGAACTGTCAAGGCAAACGGTTTTAATCCCGCATCTTTTAAAGCGTCGATAAACTTTACATAATATTCAGCCCAAACGCTATAATAATCAGGTAAAAGGTATCCACCTTGATTCATCATTTTATTTGATTTCATCCACCAAGGAGGACTCCAAGGTGAAATCAATAATTTTATATCTTTCATAGCTATAGCTTCAGCTTTTTTTATTGTCGGTATAACGTATTTGTATTCTCTAGATATATTAAAACTTTCTAAATTTGTATCATTATCTTCAACATAACAATAATTCTCTAAAGAAAAATCAGAACTATTCATATGTACTCTACCTAAATTGTAGCCTAGACCTTTAACCTCATCAAAATACGCCATCAATAATGTATCTTGTTTCTCTTGAGATAGCCTATTTAAAGTAAAGCATGCAGCTTCAGTGAAAGCTCCACCAAAACCAATAATCTTTTGATATCGCTTGTTTCTATTGATAGAAATAGTAAAATCCGGTTTGTCATTACTTTCAACCGGTACTGATTCAAGCCTATATTTTTCATATTTAGAGGTCACATATGTTTTAAACACCTGAAGTCTCCTTTTTTACGAAAACGTTTTCGATTTAATTATAAAATAAAAAGAAAGCGCTGTCAACAGCTTTCCTCAAAAAATCAATATTTTAATATATTTGTCAATATTTGATTATTTGCAATCAAACATATTTAAAATAAACTTAACTGTTCTCCAAGCAATTTCTTCTTATAAAGAATATTTTGATAACTCTCATAGATTAAATCTGCTAAATCAGATAAATTTATCTCATTAGTATCAATAATCAAATCAAGCCCTTCAATTTTCTTAAGATTAAAATTCTCGCGATCAGAAATTATTCTTTTTTTGATATCTTCTAAATTATCTTGCCTATTTCTCATTCTTTTTATTCTTTGACTCTCTTTAGTCTTAAGAAAAATAGCTACTACTTTACACCCACTCTTCTCTAAAAAGGACTTTAACCCTTGAGGCTCTAAAATTATAAACTTATCCTCAGCTAGCTCATTTTTTGGAGTTCCATAAAAATTGTTGTTGTAAATAGCTGTTTCTAAAAAGTATCCCTGTCTTTTAAGTTCGTTGAATCGAGTTTTTGTCAAAAAGTGATAATCAAAACCATCGATTTCATTAACTCTTTTCTTTCTGGTTGTACAGGTCACAACCCTAGAAATCGGATATCGATTTATCATTATTTTTGCCGATTCAGTTTTTCCAGAGGCACTTGGGCCAATTAAGACTAACATTATAATACCTCACATTTTTATATAACTAATTATACCAAATTTTTTTGTATCCTGCCAATAAGTAGACAAAAAAATATTATTGGTTTGAATAATCTTTTAATTAATAGTATAATATCTCTTGAAATTCTAACAAGGAGTATCCATATGAAAAGAGTAACATTATCTCCTTTTGCAATTATCACAATAAGTTTCTTGTCGATAATTCTGATTGGGACATTCTTGCTTAAATTACCTATTTCAACTCAATCTGAAGAATCTTTATCTTGGGCAGACTCAATCTTTTTGTCCGCTTCAGCTGTATGTGTAACGGGTTTATCAACAATTCCTAATATTGCTGAGACACTTTCGATTTTTGGAAAAATAGTCTTGGCTCTTCTAATCCAAATTGGAGGATTAGGTATAGTGACAATAGCAATCTATATTCTAATTATCCTTGGCATAAAAATAGGTGTTACAGAAAGATATGTCCTTAGAGAAGCCTTAAACCAAAAGAAGTTATCCGGTCTTGTAAGATTAGTAAGGTCAATTATCTTCACATCACTCATTATTGAGTTTGTAGGTTTTACTTTCAATTTCATTGTCTTTATTCAAGAATTCTCTTTTTTAAAAGCAATTGGCCATTCAGCTTTTCATGCTATTTCATCCTTTAACAATGCCGGTTTTGATATTTTAGGTGATAGTTCATTGCAAAACTATAGTTCTAATATTCTTTTGAACATCAACACTATGGTAATGATAATAATTGGCGGTATTGGTTTCATAGTTATTGAAGACATCTTAAAAAACAAAAAATGGAACGGCTTAAGCCTATATACAAAAATAGTTTTAAAAACAACATTATTCTTAATCATTGCTGGAACATTGGCTATCAAACTTCTAGAAGGAAGCAATGTTTCTTGGTTAGAAGCAATTTTTCAAAGTGTAACTACTAGGACAGCTGGTTTTTCAACAGTTAATATTTCGATGTTTTCTTATACTACATTAGTTGTTATTATGATTTTTATGTTTATCGGTGCAAGTCCAAACAGTACTGGTGGAGGAATTAAAACTACTACTCTTTTCGTTATTTATCGCTCAGTTATTTCTTTTATAAATGGCAATCCCTTGATCACTCATAAAAGAAAAGTTGATGACAGCAATAAAATTAAGGCATTTACTATTTTTATCTTAGCATTTACAGTAACCATTTTAATGTTCTTGATCGTTTCAACAATTGAGATCAGAAATCCAAATCACGATATGGGCTTTATCGAAGTTTTATTTGAAACCTTTTCTGCTTTTGGTACGGTAGGTTTATCAATGGGTATCACACCTTATTTAATGCCTGAATCAAAAATACTTCTATCTTTTCTAATGCTTATCGGACGCCTAGGCCCTATTACAATTTTTGGTATCTTAAATAAAAATTGGGCTAGACCTCATATAAACCATGTAGATTATTCTACAGAAAAAATCTTAGTTGGTTAAAGCAAAGTTTAAGCTTTGCTTTTTTTATTAAAAAAAATAGGACTTTGCACAGTGCCAAGTCCTTAAGCATGGAATCTTTTCTTAAGTTCATCTTTAATTGATTTTGGAAAAAAGAAGATTATAAATAGAAGAATCGAAACTGCCAAAGCGAAAGCAACAACTGCTGGCCATTTAATTGTCACAATTCCAAAAAAAACCAAGATAATCGGTACTAAAGACAATACCAGAATTGTTAGAAGATAGATTATATAATCACGATAGTATATTCTCTTAACCAAGATGATTACAGATATTGCTAGATTGCAAGATAATAACAACAAAGGCAATAAATAATTATATGACCATCCTTCTTGAAAACTATATTCATCAATCAAGACTAAAAGCCCTATAAGTAATGATGTTAAAAAAGCTAGTTTGTATGCTATATTGTGTTTTGATAAGATACCAAAACTGACAAGGAACCAAAAAAACAATATACTTCCTATGGGTATTACTGACCATAGCTGACCTTGATAGTCAATAATATTGATAACCAAGAGGATAATAATTGAAGTAAAGGTAAAAAACATCATAGCCTTTTTAGTCAGAGGATAAAGTGTTCTTGTTGGCGGCACATATTCAGGATACTTCTCTATAACTGTCTTTGTTTCTTCAAAGCTTAGGTTTTGTTGGCATAGTGGGCAATAAGGTTTATTTGTTTTTATCTCTATTTTACATTTATCACAATATCTCATTAGTATTCCTCCACATAATTACTCTCGACTTCAACATCAAACCCAAGTGAAGTGAAGTGTCGGAAAAACTCTTTTTCAATCGTTGTTTCAATTATCGATCTAGTGAATGTCATCTTAAAACGATCTTGATAAGAAATTACTGCCAAATTTAAAGTATTATACTTCCCGGAATATACCGCAGCTGTTAAATCAACAATATATGGTTGCATAGACTCAGGAAAATCGATTTTACCAATGTTTGTTAAACTCATCGTGTTAAGTTTCATACCCAACATGTTGTACCCTATTTTAAGTGCATATTTCTTTAGAAAATATGGCGTGAAACGCAAAAATGCATTTTTCTCAAAAGCAACATTTTCACTCATCTTTCGTATCAACTCTTTTTTTGTCATGCCTTTTTCAAACTGTTCTTTGACTAAAATCTTTAAATTTTCAAAAGTTATATCATCCTCAATCATTATCATTGATGCTTTAACAAAATTAGAAAAATTTCTTAATGTATTTGAGGGAAAATGTTTTCTTAAGTTTACAGGAACAAAAATCTTGACTGGTTTTTGATTCGAAGGAATATGTTCACGGTATTGAATTTGGGTTTTATAGATAACACTCATCATCAAAGCTGTTAGATATTCTGTTACCGTCAAATTACTTTCTCTAGCTAAATTAATTATTTTATTAGTTGAGACAATACCTGAAATCAAACCTGTCAAATCATCTGATAATGGCGTTCCTTTTATTCTATATGCTCTTTCTTCCGGGACATGTTTTCTGTTTTTTGAGTTATAATATTTTGCATTTGCATCTTCATATTCTTCCATAGATGGCTTTTGATGCTTTGTAGGGACTATGTTATCAGATTTTACCTCTTTCCCTGTCAATTTTAAATACTCATAAACCAATGCCTTAATCAGCATTATTAAACCAGCTCCATCAGCAAGTGAGTGAAACATTTCCACAGCTATATCAGAGTTTCGATACATCACCTTAAAAAGATAACCATTATTATACTTAGCATTCATTTCGCCACAGATATAATGAGACATCTCTTCGATAAAAAAAGGTTTTGAATTATGATCAAAATAACTCCAGAAAAGACCTTTCTTGAGCTTGACTTTAAACATTGGATATCTGGAAAGAATTCCATCTACCGCTAATTGTAAAATATCCTTATCCACAGGCTCAGATAAAGTTATAGCAACTCGAAAAACATTTGTTTCTCGGTGATTTGAAACTTCAGGGAATATTTTCCCCGAGTTATCCAGCCTATACCAAGTATCATATCGGTTCTCTTTATTCATAAATAACACCTAATTGCTGATTAATATATTTATAGATTATCTTCCAAGCAGTTCTCGATGATGCCATTTTATTAAAACCTAAAGGAAAAACGTGAAACATTCCTTCAAAACTATGGATTATTGCGTTGGGCAGTTCTAGACCGATGTCCAATGTATCTGAAAGGATTAATTCGTCTGATCCAACAATCATTAATAAATTTGAAAAGTTAGTAAAATTTCCATACTTAGGCGAAATATAGGGATGTTTCAAACTATTATCACCTGCATAAGCAACTTTGTCAAGAGGGAGAGTCCCTTTGCCAAAGAAAGGATCTTTATCTTTATTCTCCCTATAAGACCTTCCGGTTTCTGCAAGATCTGTCCAAGGTGACATAACTACCATTGCTTTTGGTAAATCAATTTTTTGATCTTTCAACGCCAAACCCAAAGCTAAAGACAACCCTCCTCCAGCACTATCTCCAGCGATGATTACATTCTGTGAAGAAAAACCTATTTCTAATAAGTATCTATATAAATCAATAGTTTCATTTAAAGCCTTTGGAAAGGGGTGAATAGGTGCCAAGGAGTAATCTAAAGAGTAAACTTTTAAGTTATGGTTTGATCCTAAATATTTCTTAGCAACTTTTCGGTATGTATCATTATATCCGGATACATAAGCTCCGCCATGCAAGTGAATCAAAGCATATTTGATTTCTTGATTTTTGTAATTGATTGTTTCAACTGAAGCATCTCCAACCGATATTGTTTGAAAATCAATATCTTTGCTATATTTGTAGTTATCTGATAAAGTATTGGTAAAGATATATCGGAATTTGAAGTTGTATCTTTCTCTTGCAGCTTTAAATTTAAAACCAAATCTAACTAAGGAAACTCCAAACTTATCAGAACACTTTTGTTTATGATAATAATACTTGCTCATATCAACCTGCCTTAACTTAATTATAACACGAAATATTAAAGTTATTAGAAATAAAATCATTTAATTTTTTTCTGATTTCTATTATAATAGATTTAAAAAAACAAAAGGAGATAGATAGAATGAACCTTGTAAATAGATTTCTAAACTATGTGAAATATGATACACAATCTAAACAAAATACTGATGAATATCCATCTACAGCCAAGCAATTGGTGCTTTTAGAAGTATTGAAAGAAGAACTTGAAGAAATGGGTATTGATGCATCTATTGATGAGTTTGGATATGTGATTGGTAGAATACCTAGCAATCTTAATAAACCAACTAAAACAGTTGCTTTGATTGCTCATGTTGATACTTCACCTGATGCAAGTGGAACTGATGTTTGTGCAAAAATAATAAAGAACTATGATGGCCATAATATAACCTTAAATGAAAACTTGAATATTGTGCTCGAACCAAAAATTTTTACGAATCTCCTTGATAAAGTTGGAGATGATTTAATAGTGACTGATGGAACCACACTCCTAGGTGCTGATGATAAACTTGGAGTTGCCCAAATCATGGATTTTGCAGATTTTGTTATGAAGAATTCTTCATATGAACACGGCGAGATAGTAATTGTATTCACTCCCGATGAGGAAGTTGGAAACGGGACTTTATACTTTGATCCTAAAAAAGTAAATGCTGATTTTGGCTTCACTCTTGATGGCTCAAAAGTTGGTGAAATAGCTTATGAAAACTTTAATGCTGCAACTGCTAAAGTTACAATTCACGGAAAATCTGTTCATCCTGGTTCTGCAAAAAACAAAATGGTTAATGCGATTTCTCTAGGTTATGAGTTTGACTCTTTGTTACCAAAGTTTCTGCGACCTGAATTTACCGAAAATTACGAGGGTTTCAACCATTTGTTGAATATCGAGGGAGCTTGTGAAAGGTGTGATATGGTCTATATAATTAGAAATCACGATAGAGAATTATTTGAAAAACAAAAGCAAGATTTTTTCTTGAATCAAGAATTTCTTAATAAGAAATATGGTAACAACACTGTTTTAGTTGAAATAACTGATTCTTACTTTAACATGAGAGAAATTCTTGACAAATATCCTTATATCATAGAACTTGCGATTAATTCAATCAAAGCTAATGGAATCGAACCCATAATAGAGCCTATTCGCGGTGGTACTGATGGTGCTAGATTAACATTTATGGGATTACCTTGTCCAAACCTAGGAACCGGTGGTTATAACTTTCACGGTCCATATGAATATGCTTCGATAAAAGAAATGTATCAAGCGGTAGAAATCATAAAGCATTTAGTTAAATCAATCGGTGAGATTTAAGACTAACTCAAATAGCCATAATAGTATCAAACTATCGTGGCTATTTTTATACTTAAAAAAAATGATTTATGTTATAATCTAAACAAGGAAGAAATCATGAAAAAAAGATATCTCTTTATACCCTTAATAATTCTATCATTTATTGCAAACTCGATACTAACTAATTTAGTGTTCACCGAAATTAGACCTTTGATATCGTTTCTTTTGTCTGTTCCTTTTTACATTATTATCTATGTTTATTACCGTGAGACCAAATTGTTAGTAGCATTTTCTTTTATATCTATATTTACAATTCTTTCTTATTGGGTATTTTTAGCTTTTCTAGATATATTTCCTCTTTATTCTCCTAACATGAGATTAATCGGAATGGTTTCTTTCTTTGGTTCTATAATTAATTTAATTTTAACCTTCGGAATTGTTCTACAAGCGAACAAAAATAAGTTGATAGCTGTTAGTTTGATGTTCTTTGCGATTGTTAACTTCTTTTTTGGGTCATATTACAATTTCTTTTTGATGGACTTAATTAGAGCGCTTTTTGGCCCAATTCCTAGCGATATTATCCATGCATTACAAGTTATGGAATTCGTTTATTTCTTTTTGCAAGTTATCATGGTAATTTTACAAGTTATTATCATCTATATATTTGATAAGAACTCAGATTATGATAACCAAACATTTGCTGCTCAAAAGTAAAGATATTAACTTATTCTCTTAGAAATTTTACCATTCAAATCACACAAAATGATATAGATATTTTCTTTTAACTATGTTATTATTGTAAAGGCAAGAGGTGATGATGACAATGAGCAAAAAGAAAGTTTTATATATATTTATTATCGCAATTAACTTAGTTAATTTTTTTATCTATTATGTTTTAGATATAAAGATACCTTATCTTTTTTATCTTCTTTTTATCCCATTTAATCTAATTTGCATTTTATTTTATCGCCACTCAAAACTTATAACCTTCTTCCATGTTTTGACGATTGTTAATCTTTTTGGTTATTTTATGATTCCGCTTTTCCCTCAATTCTTTAGACTTTTTGGTCTGATTTCCTTTATTGGTGTCATTGCAACAGCACTAGTTGCTTTTGGAACGATTCTACAAAACCGAACATATAAGTTTATAGAAAGAAGCTTTATGTGGTTTAGCGTTTATAATATTATTTTTTTCTCACTATATACGCCTTTAATCCTTAACTTGTTTATCGGTTTCTTTGGACCGTTTCCAATTGCTGTACAAAGGACAATCAATACATTTTACGCTGTCCAGATGATTATTTATCTCGCTAACACATTGCTACAGTTAAGAGTTATCTATTTAAGCGAAATGATTATTTTCTTTGAAAAAGAAGAAAAATCAAGAACGCTTATAACAACTAACAAGGTGCAAGATTTGCCTTTCTTCAAAAAATAGCCATTATGTGGCTATTTTCTATTTTTAGGAGGAATTATCTATGAATCAATTTCTTTCTTCAAAACAAGCTGTCTATGCTCATAATGGTGTAGTTGCCACAAGTGATGGGCTAGCTGCACAAGCTGGTCTTGATATTTTAAAAAAGGGTGGAAATGCAATTGATGCCGCGATTGCTACTGCTGCTTGTTTGACAGTAACTGAACCTTGCTCAAACGGTATTGGTAGTGATTGTTTTGCTATTGTTTTTTACCATGGAAACCTTTATGGAATGAATGCTTCTGGGAAGAGTTCAAGAAACATTACGATAGAGAAAGTAACTGATAGAGGTTTTGATCAAATCCCTAAATATGGGGTTATTCCTATAACAGTTCCAGGGACACCAAAAGGGTGGGCAAGCTTAAGCGCAAGATTTGGAAAACTTAGTTTAATCGAAGTCTTACAACCAGCAATAAAACTAGCTGAAAAAGGATTTGTTATTTCACAACATCTAGGGTTTTATTTTGAAAATGCCATCAAACATTATGAGATAAATAACAAAGGTCCTGAGTTTGAAAGTTTCTTTAAAGTGTTTAAGAATAATGGATTATTCTATAAAGCCGGAGATATCTTTCAGAGTCACTTAATGGCTAAAACACTAGAGGAAATAGGATTAACTAATAGTGACAGTTTTTATAAAGGTGAGCTTGCAGGTAGAATTGTTGACTTCATGGAGAAGAACAATGGTTTTATCGATAGAGAAGACCTTTTTAATCTCGATGTATCTTGGGTTGAACCCATATCAGTAAAATATAAAGGTTTTGATGTTTTTGAACTTCCTCCAAACGGTCAGGGTATTACTGCCTTAATGGCTCTTAACATCTTAAAGAATAAGTCTTTTGATCGCTTAGATTTTTCTACCTTTCACGAACAAATAGAAGCTATCAAAATCGCTTTTTCAGATACATTAGCTTACGTGACCGATCCTGATTTCATGAAGATTAACCCTGAATATCTATTAAGTGAAGAATATGCTTCACTAAGAAGAAATGAAATCGATGAAACAGCTAAAGAATATACACCTTATGATTATAAAAAAGGAGGAACTGTATACCTTGCAACAGCTGATAAAGATGGTAATATGGTCTCGTTCATTCAAAGCAATTACATGGGATTTGGTTCAGGAATAGTTATCGATGATACAGGTATTTCCATGCAAAACCGAGGTCATACATTCTCAATGGATAAGTCTCATCACAATTGTCTAGCTCCAAACAAGAGAACATACCACACGATAATTCCAGGATTTATAATGAAAAATAAAAAACCAATCGGTCCTTTTGGTGTTATGGGAGGTTTTATGCAACCTCAAGGTCATCTTCAAGTCTTAATGAATATGATTGACTTTAAGATGAACCCACAAGCAGCTCTTGATGCTCCAAGATTCTTCTTTGATGAGGGCTTAAAAGTTCAGTTAGAGAATACCTTTAATCCGGAAATAGCCAAATTTCTTGAGGCTAGAGGACATGAAATAACCATATCAAATAGATCTGCTGTCTTTGGTAGAGGCCAAATAATTATCAAAAATAACAACTATTATCTTGCTGGTACTGAAACTAGATGTGATGGATTCATTGCATACTACTAGTAAATAAAAGGCAAAATCTTGAATTTAAGAGATTTCGCCTTTTTTTTATTTTCTGATTTCAGCTTGTTTTTTTTCATATGCAATCTTATATAATTCTTCAACTGCAAAATGAAACTTTGTGACCGAAATACTCTGGTCGATTGGAAATAGATAAAATGTATCATTGTTTGTTGAGAAACTCAAACAATCTCCCTTGTTGAAATAATCATACTCAACATGTACTCCGTAATTATTCAACACAGGTTTAGTTAACTCAAAACTTTCACCATCAAAGACTGCATTCAATCTAAAACCTAAAGCATCATGTCTTAATATTCCATTACCTAAACGGTAATAACCAGTTGAGTTAGGCAATGAGTCGATTGCTACTTCGCATTCTATTTGATATTTGCCCCCTACAATCTCTTCTTTTACCTCATGCCTTTGCCATTCGAACCAATCGGGAATAAAAGAAAATATCCCTTCGTTATTTTCTTCTAATAATTGTGAATACTCATTTACATAATAACTATGCTGACACTTCTCACAAAAAAGATGAGTGTCATTGCTTCTCATTGAAAAATCAGTCAAACAATGCGGACAGCGATAGAGAACTTTATGTAAGTTTTTCGCATAATTATTACCTTTAAATTTAATCGAGTTGTCAAGTTGATATTTATAGTCATTATAATCAAAAGCATCTTGGATCTTTTGATTTATCTCTGATATAGATAGATTCTCTAAATCATCTTTATCAAACAATTTTTTCATAATAGACTTGACAGGAACATTTCTTGTAATCAAGTTAAAAACTGCATGATGTAGATGATGACCATGGGAAATCAATGAGATGACAGGATATTTAAGGAGTTTAATCATTTTTCCTAAAGAATCTGGGATAATTGCTGGTGTCCCTATCAATGAGTATCTAGCTTCAGGATATATAACTGCAACTGACTTATTAACAGCCAATCCATGCTTAATTTGCTTTATCAAATATGGATCATTGATGAATTTTCTCTTACCAAAACACCCGACATTTCTCATGAGTTGTTCGCGATTGATAAATCCATCAACAGCAACAATATAATTTGCTCTTCTAGGAAAAAATGCTCTTGTGGCAACTTTGAAGTCAAAAAAACTATTGTGATTACATAACAAAATATAAGGTCCTTTTATGTCTTTCACCCCATATTTTTCAATTTTTACTCTTCTGATGAAAGTCTCAGGTATACTAAGCAACCAAGCTAAAACTTGCAGATACCACTTAGCTCTTTTTGGCATTGATTTTAAATCAAATCTAGGCATTTCTTTTACTTCAGAATATGGTTTATAAACTACATCGGATATTTTCACAGTTTGGTCCTATTCTTTCTCTAGTTTTTTCTTTCCAAGTGTAAAACAATATGTCGTAAATTCATCAAAACCGTCAATTTCTAGAACACGATCAACCAAATCCTGATCATAAGCACAGATTGCACAAACACCAGAATCGATGATTTCTGCAGCTAATGAGAGATTTTGACCTGCATGTCCAGCTTCTATAGCAATCATTTTATGAGCGCAAAAATCATACTTATACTCACTTCTTTCAACGACAGCTGTAAAAAATACCACTATAGCTGCACCTCTTAGTTGTTTAAGGATTGCATTATCGACTTCTTTATCGAGTGAATCATCCGTTTTATATAGAGCTAAACAATGTTTTTCTTGTAGATAATGATAGATTCCTTTTTTTAAGTCTGTAACATTATTAAGATAAACATATGTTTCCATCGAGTTTGTCGCTCCACCTGTAGGTATGGTACGATATACAGCATTATCTGTATGATAATCTACCCTACTCGTTTCCCATAAGATATATGAAAGCTCAATAAAACTTAAGGGGTTTTTGCTATAGGATCTTAGACTTCTTCTATTCTTTATACATTCAGCTAAACTCTTCTGTCTCAATGAAGAGAAATCTTTATCTAGAGGAATCAGGTCTATTATCTCTTTCATTTCTTTGAACTGCTTAGGTTTCGGAAGATTTAGTTTTCTTTTAGTTTCGGTTTCGTAAAGATCTATCCATCTTGGTTTAATCGCTTGACGATTGTTTTTAATTGAACTATTCATCACTTTGATTCTCCTCAAATAGATTTAAATATTTCTTATATCCTTGTTCAACCATTTTCTCTTTGGGAATAAACTCAAGCGCAGCACTATTGATACAATATCTTAACATACCATTAGGCCCATCATCAAACACATGCCCCAAATGACTATTTGCCTCTTTTGACCTAACTTCAATCCTTCTCATACCATGTGATAAATCAATATTTTCTTGAAGTTCTTGATCATCTATTGGCTTTAAAAATGAAGGCCAGCCACAACCAGAATCAAACTTATCTTTTGATGAGAACAATACTTTTTTTGAGACAACATCTACATATATTCCCTCTCTATACTCATTATTGTATTTATTGGCAAAAGGTGGTTCTGTTCCATTTTGTTGAGTGACATAAAACTGCAAAGCATCTAATTTTTTGATAACCTTATCATATTTATCCATAATCATCAAAAAGGCATATCTATCTTTAAATCAAGCATTTTCTTCACTTTGATTAATTCTTCTTTTGTCGCTTGATTTAAAGGTAGCCCTTTATCCTTCCTTTCCATCCAAATCAAATACTCTTTCTCTCCTGCAGTATAAATCCTTTCTTGGTTTGGAGCTTTTTCACTAGCTCTTAAACCTCTAAGAATATCTCCAGCAGTTTTCTTAAAACTTTCTAAACCCATAAAAGCTTCAGTATCTATAGCGATAAAAAAGTGACCTAAATGATAAGGTTTAAGGTTTCCATCTTCATCCTTACCACTTAACATTTTTAAAAAACTACCTGCTTGTAAAGCTGCTGATAAAACTTCTACTACTGTTGCATATCCATAACCCTTATAACCCGCTAACTCTTCACCAATACCACCTAAAGGTGCAAGTGCAGCTTCGCCTGATACCAAATCCTTTAATATCTGTTTTGAATCAGTTTTTGCCAAACCATCTCTTCCAACCACCATACCTTCAGGAGTATCTAAGTTCATTTTCGCGAAATATTCAATTTTTCCTCTTTGAGTTATACTAGTAGCACAATCTAATACAAAAGGAAACTCTTCATCAGTTGGAAAACCGATAGTAAGAGGGTTTGTTCCAAGCATATTTTCAACACCAAAAGTAGGTGCTATCGAAGGCCTAGCATTAGTTCCTGTCATACCTATCATACCAGCCTTCTCAGCCATTGAAACGTAGTAACCAGCAATCCCATAATGGGTTGAGTTTCTAACAGTAACCATACCCATTCCATATTTTCTTGCTTTCTCAATTGCCAAGTTCATTGCTTTATAACTAACAACCATACCCATACCATCCCCTCCATCAAGAACAGCTGTTGTTGCTGTTTCTTTAAGTAAAGTAATCTCAGTAATAGGTTTTTGAATCTTTGCTAGAATTCTGTCAACGTAAATTGGCTTGAAACGATTGACACCGTGACTTTCAATACCTCGTCTATCACTTTCTGCTAATACATCTGCACAAATAAATGCATCTTCTTCGGGAACACCTAATTTCATGAAAGCCTCTTTCATGAAACTTACAATAAAATTCCAGCTTACATAAGTTTTATCCATTCATATCACCATCCAAACATTAACTTACTTGTATTATATCATATCCACCCCTAGATAATATAGTCTAGAGTCAATATCTGTATTTGAGATTAATTATAATTTAAAAACTAAAAAGATATGGTATAATAATTTTAGAATTTTATTAGAAAAGAGGATAAAAATGCCAAAAGAAATCTTATTGGAAAAATTAGCTGATTTAGTTGTAAAAATTGGTGCTAATGTACAAGAGAATCAATTAGTTTATGTAACAGCTCCAACCGACGCTGCCCCCTTGACAAGAAAAGTTGTCAAAAGCGCTTATTTAGCAGGAGCAAAAAAAGTTGTTGTTAACTGGGTAGATGATTATACCAGTCGTTTTTCCCTTGAATTTGAGTCAATTGAATCTTTAGAAGATATTCCTCAACATAATATTGATCGAATCAAGTATCTTATCGAAAATGGCGGTTGTGTCATTTCGATTGTCTCACCAATTCCTGGAGTTAATAAAGGAATCGATTCACTAAAAATCCAAAAAGCGGGCTTAGCTAGAAGTAAGGCTATCCAGTTTTATCGCGAACATATGATGAACAATAATACCCAGTGGACGATTATAGCTTCTGCAAATCCTGTATGGGCAAAAAAAGTCTTTCCTAACTTAAATGAGGAAGAAGGTACAGAAGCTTTATGGGATGCAATCTTTGCTGCATCAAGAGTCACCGAAGAATCAAATCCTATTGAAGAATGGAACAAGCATAATAAAGAATTATTAGATCACAATAAAATCCTCAATGATTATAAATTTAAAACACTTCATTTTTCAAACTCTTTAGGCACGGATTTGCACATTGATTTAGTTGAAAATCATGTATGGGCAGGCGGACAAGAAAAAGCAAACAATGGTGTTATTTTTAACCCTAATATCCCTACTGAAGAAAACTTTACTATGCCACACAAATATGGTGTAAACGGCAAAGTAGTCGCAACTAAACCTCTTGATTATCAAGGGAACCTAATTGAAGGGTTCTGGTTAGAGTTTAAAGATGGAAAAGTCGTTAATTTTGATGCTGTTGCTGAAAAATCAAGCCTTAAGAACCTCCTTGAGTTTGATGAAGGTAGTTCTTATTTAGGAGAAGTTGCTTTAATATCTTATGATTCTCCAATTTCAAAAGCCAACATTCTTTTCTTTAATACCCTGTTTGATGAGAATGCATCATGTCATCTAGCTCTTGGTAGAGCTTACCCGATGAACATCAAAAATGGAACATCGATGAATCAAACCGAGTTAGAGAAACTCGGCTATAACAACTCTATGTCTCACTCTGATTTTATGTTCGGAAGCATTGATATGAACATAGTAGGAACTACACAAAATGGTGAAAAAGTTCAAATATTTAAAAACGGAAACTTTGTTGTATAAGTTTAAGGCAAGAGCATCTTGCCTTATATTTTTACATTAATTTGATTATTTTTGCTACTTATTTGACTTTTTTTAATCGATTAATTATAATTAATCTAAGGATGGTAATCAATGAGACTAGAAGAGATTGTCTACAATATTTTTTATATGACCAACATTTCATTTTCTATCTATGAAAATAACAAAAAGATTTACTATACTAATCCTATGATTTTACCAGATGCATTTAAGACAGAAATCATTGGTGAAAAACAGATAATAGTCTCCAATCACCATGATAATAAAATCTTAAGAATTCAGGATTATTATGGTCTAACTTTTTTATGTCTATACGTTGATAACAAACATGTTGTTGTAGGCCCATATTTAATTAATGATGACTTTGAAAAACACATTGATAATATCATCTTTAAATTTCATTTGATTAATGAAGAAGCAACACTAGTTGAAAACTTTTATAACAATCTTCAGATTTTAAATGAATCACAACAAAACTTGATTGTCAATACTCTTCATGGTCTTGAAGTTTTCAGTAATGATGATGTAAAAATTCATAATGTTCAAATCAAGAAAGTAGATCCTGATTATGACCAAATTAAAAAAATAAATGATTATAACATCCGGCAAGTAGAAAAATCCAATGAGATTGAAGAAACACTATTGAAGATAGTTCGTACGGGTGACATAGATTCCGCCAGGGTTTTTGACTTCACAAAAATAACTTCACAGCACTTAATCTACAAAAATAATTCATTTACCAATATGAAAACCAATCTCATGATATTCGATGCTCTTTGTAACCGAGAAGCTATTAAGTCCGGGATAGAGCTTTCCCTAGCTTATAAATTATCTATTAATACTAGAATGAACATCAATAAGATTAGTATTTCAAGTGAGCTTAGAACGCTAGCACAAAAAATTTTAGTAACCTATGCAAAAGCAGTAAAAGACTATACTCTACTCGATTATTCAAATAACATAAGAAAGATAATTCTTTATATCAGAAAAAACCTTACTAATAAGATATCTCTTGATGATATCGCGAATGAACTTTTCATAACCAAAGAGCATTTATCAAGATTGTTTAAAAAAGAAATGGGCCTAACTATCTCTGAATATATTATCAAAGCTAAAATTGAAGAAGCAAAAAAACTTCTCAAGATTACTGACTACAATATTTTGGATATAGCGACATTATTAAATTTTGCCAATAGTTCACATTTTTCTAATTCATTCAAGAAATATGTTTTAATGAGTCCTAGTGACTATAGAAGAAAACCAAACGATCATTAGGTTTGGTTTTGTGTATATTAAGAGAGGATTAAAATGAATAAAAAATTAAGACTTGTTGTTTTTATAATATCAATCATAATAACTGGAGTTTTTCTGATTGATACGAGTTTAAATCTGGGTATTGTCTCTAGATTTGAAAGTTTCTTTGACCAAGAAGCACCTGTTATTGACACAGAGAATCTTCGCTCTCGATATCTTCTCAATGAAGATGTTACCCTCGATATCAACTGTCAAGATAATATCGACGATTTATGTTCTGTTGAAATTGTCGGTTCAATCGATACTACCTTACTTGGTGCTCAAAGTATTACGCTAATTGCAACAGATAAAGCAGGTAATGTAACTACCTTTATCTATAATTTTGAAATTGTCGATAATGTTGACGGCTCAATGTATATCCCTTTGGGTTATTATGATGGAATTGAAGGTTTAGTCGGTGAAGATTTAAAAAGAGCCTTACACCTGATAATCAAAGATCATATTGAGTTCCCCTATACTCATTCAACTAGAACTGATACTTGGGATATTTTAAGAGAAGCTGATGAAGACCCAAACAACCCCGATAATGTAATTGGTTTTTACACAGGTTTGTCAATCCCTAAAGATTGTCAAGATACAACTAACCCTCCAGATTTCTGTTTAATGGAAGCTTATGGAGAACAAAAAATAGTTGAATGGAATAGAGAGCACATCTGGTCTAAATCTCGTGGTGATTTTTCTGATACAACCAGCATGGGTGCCCATACCGATTTACACCATCTAGTAGCTGCTGAAAGAGTGATGAATTCAACAAAGAATAATCGATATTTCGAAGACTGCAATGATGGAGATGACCTTGATATAGTTCAAAGAGGCTATGGTAACTATACTTGTAATATCTGGCATTTTGAGCCTAGGGATGAAATGAAAGGCGATGTTGCTAGAATGCTCTTTTATATGGTTGTTAGATATGAGGATGAAAGTTTAGACCTAGAGCTTGTCAATGATCCAGAGCAAGATAAGAACTCAAAACTACCGATATATGGTGACATCGACGATTTATTAAGATGGCATATTGAAGATCCCGTAAGCGAAAGAGAGATTCTTAGAAATGAAGTAATCTACTCATATCAAGGTAACCGAAACCCCTTCATTGACCTTCCTCAACTCGTTGAGTTGATTTGGGGAACTGCTGAAGATTACAATTAAAAAGTAAAAGAGACAAAGCAAATATTGTCTCTTTTCTTTTTAATCTTCAGTTTTCTCAGTAATAACCTCAACATCCATCGGATCGGTAACTTCTTCAGTTTCTAAATCTTCTTCGACATATTTGGTTTCTGATACATTGACAACAATTTTCTTTGGATCATCAACTAATTCAATACCTTGAGGTAAATTCAAGTCTGCAATAGCCAAAGAATCCCCAATACCTAATCCAGATACATCTAGTTCAATGTTTTGAATCCCTTGACCTACACCAAACTCAACTTCAACACTATCAGTGATTAATTGAACAAGAACACCTGGTTTTTCAATACCTTCTTTACCTAAAAGAACGATTGGCAAACTAGCTTTTATAGTATCACCAGCTTCAACTTTCTGCAGTTTTACATTTAAAACTACGTTGGGATTAACTACATGACGTTGAATATCTTTGAAATAAACCTGATGTTTTTTCCTACCCAATTTAACATCAAAAGTCTGTGTCAATCCATATTGTTTGAAAGTATCACGAAAATCTTTCTCTTCCATTTGGATAGTCTCTGGCTCGATTGTTTTGCCGAACATGACTCCTGGAATCTTTTTTTCATCCCTTACAAACCTCAATGACTCTGTTCTTTTTTCTATTTTCATTTTCTAGTCTCCTTTCAGATTATTTTAAAGTCAAAAATATTATATCACAATTTGTCAATTAATGCACACTTTAGCCAGTTAAACTGAATATCACGATTAGAGTTTTTTAAAAAATATCCATTATATCTACTAACAAAAAGAGTTCCTGACAAAAATCAGGAACTTCTCATGTTATTCTTTCTTTTAATTCTCCTTTCTTTAAAGAACTTTTTCAATCCTTTAAAGAACTTACCATTGAACATCAGCATCAAGCCTTCAAGCTGTCCTTTAGATATCATACCTCCAGACATTCTTGCCAATCCACGCATAGGCAAATGATATATAATCATAATCATTGTACTAGATTTTTCATATCTACCAAATAACTTCAGCAGCTTTATATAAGCTTTAAGTGAACTAAAAAACCATCTACCAGCAAAACCTTTTGAGTATTTCAATTGCTCAACTGTTGTATTATAATGAACAACCATCCTGTTTTTCTTGTAAAATTGGTAATTTGGATTAGGAGTATTTCTTCCTAGTAGTCTCTCGAATTCTTCAGTATTAACCTCTTTAATATTTCCAGAGTAATAATTAGGAATCTCTTTCTCAGTTAAATCTGGGTTTATTTTCAAACCATCTATATGTATTGTCTCTTGTAACCTAATATCTCTTGAAGATGCCCCGATAAGTATCTCATAATCCAAATCTTCAACAACAAAACTATTTGTATTAGGATTATAGAAACTAAAACTATCATCACTTAAATTAATCTTGACCCTTTTTTGTGCTTGTGATTCTAACTCAACCTTGATGAAACCTTTGAGTTCTTTATCTGCTCGATAAGTATTTGAATTCTTAGCTCGAACATATAGTTGAGCTACTTCTTTACCTTTAACCTTCCCTGTATTCTTGATATTAAATTCAACAAAATCTTTGTTTACTTCAAGATTATCATACTCAAAACTTGTATATGACAAACCATAACCAAACTCATGTCTCACAGTGATGTCTTGTTTGTCAAAATATCGATAACCTACATATATTCCTTCTTTGTATTCTGCGCTAACTTCTTTTCCCGGAAAATTATTAGCATTTGGATAGTCGCTATAGCGATAAGGTATTGTTTCGGATAACTTACCACTAGGATTAACTTTCCCAGTCAAGATATTTAAAACAGCTTTTGCTCCGGCTTGTCCGCTTAAATAACTATGTACCAATCCATCTACATGGTCTTCAAAATTCATTTCTACTGCACTACCACAAGATAGAACAGCAACCAATTTTTTGTCAAGTTTTGCGAGGGCTTCTACCAAATCTATTTGATTATTTGGCAAAGTAAAGGATTTTCTATCAATGCCTTCAACCTCTGAGTATTCATCTAATCCTATATAGATTAGTATTACTTCTGCTTTTTTTGCTAGCTCTATGGCGTTATTAATCATTCGCTTACTTGGTTTTCCATATCTGTTATAACCAGGTTCAAATCCAACATATTCCAAATCATATTCCTTGATGCTTGTTAAAGTGTCATCTATTTTCGTGGGATTGACAATAGATGATCCAGCACCTTGATATCTTGGTTTTCTTGCGAAATCGCCAATGATTGCGACCTTTGTTTTTGACTTAATCGGCAATAAGCCTTCTTTATTTTTTAAAAGGATGATTGAGTCTTCTGCGACACTTTGGGCCATCAAATGATGTTTTTCTAAATCAAATACTTGCTTTTCTTTTTGCATTGCCTCTGATGATTTATAGATTGCTTCAAGTAAGATATCTACATTCTCATCTAATACTTTTTCTTCAATTACTCCTGTCTTAATCGCTTCAATAATCTCTTCATTCGTTTCTCCTGAAGTTGATGGCATCTCAAGTGAATTTCTTGCTTTTAAACCTAAGACACGATCATTTGATCCACCCCAATCAGTTACTACTAAACCTTTATATGACCAATCTCTTCTAAGTATATCTATCATCAAGTGTTGATTCTCATTGGTGTGAGTCCCATTCAACATATTATATGATGACATCAAAGTCTTGACTTTTCCATCTTTGATTCCTATTTCAAATGGTTTTAGATAGATTTCTCTTAAAGTTCTCTCGTCGATAATTGAATCGATTACCATCCGTCGATATTCTTGATTGTTAGCAGCAAAGTGCTTCAAACAAGCAAAAGTACCTGTTGATTGGATTCCTAAAACATAACTCGCAGATAGTTTACCTGCCAAGAAGGGGTCTTCACTAAAATATTCAAAGTTTCTACCACATAATGGATTTCGTTTAATATTTGTCCCTGGACCTAGCAATATATTAACACCTTGACAAAGAGCTTCTATTCCTAAAAACTTCCCCATTTCATTAGCAATTTCTAAGTTCCAACTATTTGCGACTGTTGCAGCTGTTGGAAAACATGTGGCTGGAATTGATGCATTCAAACCTAATTGATCAGATGCTGAGGCTTGTTTTCTTATTCCATGTGGTCCATCAGCCAAAAATATACTAGGAATTCCTAGTCTCTCAATCTCTTGTGTAGTCCAAAAATCTTTGCCTGACATCAGTGAAGCTTTTTCTTCTAGAGTCATCTTATCGATGATTTCCTTATATTTCATATATTACCTTATACTTATTAACTAGGATCTTTTAATAATAAGTATTCTTATCCTTTCTTTTGTGAATTAGATTACTCCACTGGAGATTTACCACTTTTTGATTATATCACTTATCTCATTTTTTTAAAATGTCGTCAAAAAAATATTTCAAATATAATAAAAAAAACTTGACAAACATCTTGATAACCTGATATATTAATAGTGTTAATATTTTTAACATTGTTAATGAGAGGTGTAAGATGGATAAAATATCAAGACAAGATAATATCAAGAAAGAGTATGTTAATGCCACTAAAGAAATCATCGAAACTAAAGGTGTTGAGCAAGTATCCGCAAGAAATATTGCTAAGATAACCGGTTTTTCATATGCAACTCTTTATAACTACTTCAAAGACATCGATACGTTAATGACTTATGTAGCAATCGATTATCTAGATGAAAGCTATGAATATATTACATCCGGACTAAAAAGAATATTAAATCCCATTGAAAAAATAATCCATTGTTCCACCAAATACTTTGATTATATGTTTAGCAAACCAAGTGTATTTAAAATAATCTTTATTAATAATTTTGGTGAAGTAACACAAGAAACAGCAATGAAACTTGTACCAAAAGTAACTATTTTACTAAAACAAATACTTGATGAGATTGAAGAAAAGAGATTCAAGATGTCATTTGATTCAACCTACGAGTTGATTTCATCAAGCGTTCATGCAAAACTGATGTTTCATGTATTTAATCGTACTAGTAATGATGTCAAACACACTTTCAATCAAATAAGTAACGAAATTAAAGATATGTTTAGGTGATATTATGAAAAAAATATTTATTGTTCTTAGTTTTTTTATTGGATTTGCTTTTATTATGGGATTGATAATGTATATTAGGATTACTGAGAATTCCAAAGCCATACTCAACATTGAGATATCGGAAATAGACTTTTCAACTTTTGAAGATGGCGCTTATACAGGTATGTATTATCGTGATTCAATCGGGACAGAAGTAATTGTTACAATCGAATCTGGTCAAGTTACTGAAATAGAGTATTTTAACCATCAAGCCGCAAAAGGTTTAGTTGCAGAAGCAATTAAGGATGTGATTATCTCTGAACAATCGATTATTGTCGATGATTATGCTGGAGCTACTATATCGAGTAGGTGTATCAAACTAGCTATTATAAACGCATTTAGTGAAGAATAGAGGAGGATTATATGAAAACGTTAATTCTCTATGAATCAAAAAAGAACATGACAAAGAAAATAGCTGAGATGCTTAATAAAATGCATGAAGATTCAAGCTTATTTAAACTCTCTTCATTTAAAGGAAACTTAGAAGATTATGATAAAATCATCATCGGAACTCCTGTTTATATTGGAAAAATCAATCAATTAGTCAAGAATTTTCTTGATGAGTTTTATTCAGTTATCAAAAACAAGAATCTAAAAATCTTTCTTTGCGGAATGAATCATAAAGCATTAAGTGATGTGCTAAAATTAAACTTTAATGAAACTATTATAGAAAACGCGATAATTGATTACCTTGGTGGAGCTTATAATTTTGACAAAATGAACTTTATTGAAAAGTTGATTGTGAAAAAAATTGCAAAAGTAAAAGAATCTCAAGAAGTTATTTTATCAGATAATTTTCACAAATTTGTTAGTTAAAAAAGATCCAGATTTTGGATCTTTTATTCTAATACACTGAACTTATAGATAATAGACTCAAAGTAACGTCTGTTTTTTTGGAGATAACTTGTAGATGCATCTTTATTATTAAAACCATATGGGCTTTTTTGACATTCAAAACAAAGAGCAAAGTGTCTTTCGTGTTTTTCTAAAAACCTTAATTTTGATTCATTAATATTGTTGTGGCTATAAAAAACCATATGATCATATGTAGAGTATACCTCAAGCAATCTTTTGCTGTTAGGTTCAAATACTTTTGCCATTGGCTTATCAACTTTATTAAACGGGAAAAAAAATATATCATCTACTCCGCCTTTAGGTGTTTTAGAAAGCAAAGTTATTGTTGATTCCACTGCTCTTAAAGATTGAAAATCATACAAATCAGTTTCAGATATCTGATTTGTAATAAGCAAGTCTTCCCCTAGAAGATGTCTTTTATTACTGCTTAGTTGAACTTGATGACTTAAAATATTGCTATTGAGATTACCACTTAAATTAAAATATGCATGATTAGTTAAACTAAAAATAAAGTCATCAAAAGATACTAGATCATAGTTAATGACAATCCTATCATCATAAACTAGGTATTCTACTGTAAGGTTATAATCAACTATAGATTTTTCATTGTAAAAGAATCTAATTTTTGTGTTATTCGCAGACTCTTCTATATCAAAATCAAAGACTTTAAAAGTTAAAGCTAAATCTCCGCTGTGAAGAGTATCTTTTCCTCCTGAGTTCAAAGTTAATTGATAATTACTATCCTTAGTTTCGACTACTCCTTTTTTTACTCTTCCTGCTATAGGGCCAATAGTTCCATTTAAGTAAATAGTATTTTTAAGATAGTCTTTAATGTTCTCATATTGTAAAACAATACTTTCAAAAATTCCATTTTTATCCTTCGTTTTTAAATCATAAATGGTTGCTCCATAATCAAGAAAACTAACCTTTATATCACTTCTTTCAATCGATATTATTGTAAACCCTTCTAGCTTATCAATCTTAAACATTATTTTCCTCCAAACAAGGATATTTTAACTTATTGTTCTATATTTTACAAGTCAATTACAAATGCACATACCATTCTTTTAATTTTAATAATTCTTCTTGACTTAATATATGTCCATATTCAAACCAGAAATCATTTACAATCGCATGATTTTTTTTATATAACTCGATTAAATCAATTGATTCCTTAGAAGGTACGATATAGTCATTCTTGCTTGCACTAATAAAAATTTTTTGGTTCTTTTGGCTTTTAAATTCTATATCTTTAATAGGCACCATCCCATGCAATAGAGCAACACCTTTAAACTCAACAAAATATTGAAACAATAATGAGGATATTATGTTTGCTCCATTTGAATATCCGACTAAAACCATTTTCTTTAATGGTATGCTTGTTTTTTGACTAAACTCTTCCAAGAAGAGCTTTAAATTTTTTGTTTCTATCTTTAAGTTATCTATGTCAAAGACATTTGATTTGATTCTTCTAAAGAAGCGGTTGAGTCCCATTTCATTAACATTTCCTCTTAAACCAAGAATCGATGATTCATTATCAATGTAATCAGCAATTTCAACTAGACTCGTCTCATCACCTCCAGTACCATGCAGCATTACCAATAACTTATCTTTTGACTTTTCAATATACTTATGCTTCATCAATTAAACTCCTTTACCAATTTTAATCAACGCTCTTTGGAGTGTTTTTTCTTCTTCAGCATTTAGACAGTCAAGTATTGCTCTCATGTTTTTTTCATGAAGCGGAAAGATTTTATCCATCAATTTCTTTCCAGTTTCAGTCAGTTCAAGAACAAAGCTTCTTTTATCAGTTTCAGATTGTTTTCTAGTTATATAATTCTTCTTGATTAAGATATCTAGAACATAAGTCATCGAGCTATTTGCAATAAGAACTTTTTCAATCACTTGCTTTACTGTAAGTTGGCCCTTATGGTATAGAGCTTCTAAAACTCCAAACTCAGATATATTCAAACCATATTGAAATACATCCTCCCTGATAATTCTTTCTAGTGAATTAGTAGCACGAAATAACACAGTTAATGTTTTGAGATTTTCCATTTTAGTTATACTCCTTTACAAATGTTCGATTACTTCTGACAGTATCAATTTGTCTAACATATTTTTCTATTTGCTTTCTCTGATTTCTAAATTTTGGTGGTAAAGCTAATGTTTCTCCCAATATCTCGTATGTTTCTTCATCATCTATAAATCCTGGACCTTCAGTAGCAAACTCGAATAACAATCCAGGATACAGTCTAGTGTACAATGATTTAAAATAGAATCTATCGACAAAACCTGAGTGATTTGCAAAGATTTCATTGAGATAAACAATCCATTCATTAATGTCTACTTTCTCTTCTACCCGAAATGCAACGTGATGAACTCCACCATAACCCATATGTCCTCTTGCAAGGGAGCTTTCTTCAACAATTACACTTGCTCCATTTCCGCCTTTATTCATTTCAAAAAGGTGGAAATCATTCTCTTTATTAGAATATCTCATATCTAGGTTTTCTGTTAGAACTTTGGTAACTCTATTTATATCAGTAATCCTAAAGAATATTGGTCCTAAGCCAATAATTGCATACTCATCAGGAATCGGACCTTTCTTCCAAGGAATACCAGCTTCAACACCAAAGATGCCTTCATCTGAGAATATTGCATATTCTTGAGTATCAAAGTCCTCAAAGAAAATCGTTCTTCTACCGAACATTTCTTTTATATCTTGATGTTTTATCTTATGCTTTTCAAATCTTTGTTTCCAATATGATAATGCTTCATCGCTTTTAACTCTCAACCCAATTCGACTAATTTCATCACTTCCTTTAACGACTTTGTTAATTCCAGGAAAATCAAAAAAAGTCAGATCAGTTCCTGGATTGCCCATATCATCAGCAAAAAAAAGATGGTAGGTAGAAATATCATCTTGATTGATAGTTTTTTTTACAAGTCTCATACCCATTATATAAGTAAAAAATTCATAAATTTTCTCAGCGCTACTCGTGATAGCAGTAATATGGTGGATACCTTTTAAATTACGCATAAGATCACCTCACTATGATTATATTTCGAATTCGTAATATAAGCAAGTGATATGCTCAACAGATAAGTCTCTCTATGTTTGTTATAAATTAGATATTTATCTAATTATTAGATTTACTTCTTAGATAGCTTATGATATAATACTATCATCTGGAGGATTTTATGAACTCAAAACTTTTCAAAAATAAGAACTATATGTTGTTAATAATTGGCAATTTAGTTTCTCTGCTTGGTAGCAACATACAACAATTCGTTTTATCTTTATACGTTTTAGCGATAACTGGTTCTGCAACCATATTCGCTTCAATGTTGGCAATATCGATTCTGCCAAGAATCATCCTATCACCAATAGCTGGTGTATTCGGAGATTGGTTTGATAGAAAAAAATCCATCATAATATTAGACTCCATAAACGGAATTTTACTACTAGTCTTCGCCTATGTAACCTTTAAAAACAGTGGCTTATCAATTGGACTAATATACTTATTAGTTATTGCTCTTGAGATTACTGAGATTTTCTTCCACTCTTCTATGTCAGCTGTATTGCCATCTGTTGTCAAAAGAGAAGAATACCTTGATGCCAACTCTTTGAGATCGATGGTCATATCTATCGGTCAACTAATGGCACCAATTATTGGTGCTATCATCTATGGAGCTTTTGGTTTGCTAATAGCTCTAATTATTAATGCTTTTAGTTTTTTGATTTCAGCAATCAGTGAGAGCTTCATTAAGATTCCTAAAACTAATATCGAAAAATCAGGTCGAACGATAAAGGATTTTAAAAAAGATCTTTTTGATGGATTTAATATTATCAGAAATAATCCATCAATTAAAACTGTCATCGGTGTAGCAACAGTAATAAACTTTGCAATAGCCCCCTTGTTTTCAGTAGGGCTAATCTATATAATCAAGGAGGTTTTAGCAGCTAGTGATTTTAAGTTTGGACTCTTCCAATCGATTTTAACTGCTTCTATGATTTTAGCTCCTATTCTTTTAACCCAAAAACTGAAGAGATATAAGCTTGGACATGTCTTAATTGTCTCATTCTTTATTATCGCATCTTTAGTTTTCTTAATGTCTTTTTCTACTTCTAATTTTATGATGGGCATTGATAAAGAAAACTTAATCCCCTATGTCTATCTGACATTTCTATCTTTTTTAATGGGATTATTGATAAGTGCAGTTAATATTGCAATAAACACTTTGTTGCAAAAAATCGTACCTCTTGAGTATATGGGTAGAACATCTACAGTCATGGGTCTATTAGTTACAATCGCAATTCCTTTAGGACAGATGATTTTTGGTTCATTGTATGATATCATTAATCCTGGATATGTTGTTATGATAAATGCTACAATCATGTTTTTAGGTGTTCTATATTACCGCAAAAGACTTGCGCTAATCGAAGACAAAGAAGTACAATATGATTATGAGAGGTGATTAATAGTGAAATTTAGCTTCGATAAAACTAAAAGTGAAATCTATGATTTCTTCTTTTTTCCTCTATTAGCCTATGGAGATATTGAAGTAATCCAGAAAGAAATAGATATTGAAAAAGAAATAATCGATGAGTCTCAAATAGAGTTTTTTGATCAAGCCAAGAGAATGCTTGGACCATATTTTGAAAGAATAAAGAAGTTCTATCATCATGATATTTTTGAGAATAAAGATATCGCAAATATAATCTTTAGGAGTGTTCCTCTGGATAAAGTCATTAACAGCAAAGATTTTCTCAATTGTTTAAGGAAAATTGACTTAAAATCTTTCAAAAGAAACCTTATCGAATATATTAAGAGCATCAACTCAGAAAATATAGAAATACCTGTTAAAACAGAAGACTTACCGCTTGAACTAATCAATAGATTAAATGTAGACCCTGGCTTAAAATGGAACTTACTCATCTTATATCAAGAACCTCAAGTTTTAATTCTGGAGTTATATGATTTGCTAAATGAGCTTCTACCACTGTTTGAATCATTGTATAATAAAAACAAAGAAATGATAGAAAAAACCGGAATTCGTCTGAGTACTTATTTGAATGAAAACCCCTTTGAAAACCTTGCTAGGATTACAAACAACAATATCTCCACTAGTTTTATCGAAAATGAGTATTGTGAAATCTATATTTCATTGCTCTTTTCATATTCATTATCAATTCTAAACCACTCTGATAAATCGACAATAGTCTGGGGAAACGAACTAGAAAAGTCATTTCAAAAATTAAAGAAGATTAACGAAGACAAATTCAAAAGCAGAGTTAGAGTATTTAAAGCCCTTGGAGATAAGACTAGACACGAAACGTTAAGATTGCTTTCATCTGGCAAAACATCAACAAAGGAAATCGCACAAATTTTAAATGTTTCGAGTGCAACAATCTCATATCATTTGAATGAATTTTTAACTGCTGGCATTATATCCTTAGGAAAAGTAAATGATAAATCTGCCTATGTTGTAAACTATGATAATCTTAATACAATAATTGAAGACTTCAAGAAAGACCTTAATTTTGAATAGAAAACAGTCATTTGGGTAATTGCCAAATGACTGTTTATTTATTTAAATATTATTTATGACCTTCTTTTGGTACAATGCAAATAAATTTAAAAGTTTCTAGACCGATATTTTTAAATTGATGAAGATTATTTGCTGGAACATATGCATAAGAGCCACTTTCGATTTTATTTACTTCTCCTTCAATCATCAACTCTCCTTTTCCACTGATAACAAAATTAATATGTGGCCAAGGATGTGAATGTCTTGGTGTAAATCCTTCACTTTGAACTTCTACAACTCTCATTACATAATCATCCCAACCATTATCAGGAGAAACTAAAACTTTCATATAAGCATTATTGGCTTCGTTAGATATAATCTTTTTAGCTTCTAAATCATTAAAATTACCTACCATAATTAACCTCCACTAATAGTATAACATTAGTCTTCAAAAACAAAAATGATTTGCAAAGAAATTGACCATTGTTGACTTGGTCTATACTACTTCAAAGATTGACGAATGAAATACAATTCCTTATCATAATCAGCAATATGGCCTTCTACTAAAGCAACTGTACCAAAATCACCTGATTCATCAGCTACTTCTCTGATTTTTGTAGCTAATTCTTTTAAGTAAGTGAAATCTACTTTTACAATTACCAAAGCTTTAATAATTTCGACATCTTCACTTGCTAACTCTTCTACTTTTGATAAAGTCAAATAATCTTTAATTGAAGCTTTTGGATATGCTTCTAGCATCTTAATTCTTTCAGCTGCTTCATCGTATTTCTCAAATAAGCTATCATATAACTCCTCTAAATGCACATGAACTGCCGGAAAATTCTTACCTACTACATTCCAATGCAAATTATGAAACTTTACATTAAGTACTGCCAAATCAGCAACATATTGATTTAATAAATCGATTACTTTTTTCATAAAAAACCCTCCTTTATGATCCTTAATTTTACCATAGATTTAAATATAAATCAAACATGGAAAAAATTGATTAAATTATCTGATTTATTTCTTTGAGTCCTATGAATTATCGATTATGTTTATGATATAATCTATAATATAAAGGAGAATAACTATGATTGAATCTTTAGGAAACAACATCTATTTTCTTTCTAAAAAAGAAGTTGGCAGTTTGCCTTGCAATGCATATCTAATCGTTGATGGCGAGCAAGGCATATTAATTGAACCTGGTAATCTTTTAGATTATAATTCAATCCAAAATGATATTTTAGAAATCATCAATCCCGCTAAAATAAAGCATATCATCATTACCCACCCCGACCCAGATTTAACAAGTTCTTTACCTTTGTTTGAAAGAGATTATGGACCTTTTACAATTATTACTGAATGGCGTACCAAAGAAATACTAAAATACTATGGTCTTAAATCTGATTATTATCTTATCAAAGAAAATAATAACACTTTTATGTTATCGCAGAATAGAAAATTATATTTTATCCCAGCACCTTTTCTTCACTTTGCTGGGTCTTTTGCTATCTATGACTCACAATCAAAATTTCTCTTTACAAGTGACATGTTTAGTGGATATAGTATCGATAGAAATCTTTATGCTGATGAGTCATACTTTGAGTCTATGGCAATGTATCATGAAAACTATATGCCTAGTTCAGAGTTTATTCGTTCTTTTATAAAGAAAATAAAGAATCTTGATATCGAGATGATTCTCCCTCAACATGGTTCTATAATTAATAAGCCCTATGTTGAAAAATGCATGGATTATCTATATGAAATGGACTTTTATAACTCCGGAGTTCATTTAAAAGATAGCATTCAATCTGAAGAAATAGATTATTCTTTAATCCTTTCACAAATTATCATCCGGCTGAAAAATCTTTATATGACATCAGAGATTATCGATACTTTTGAGAATACCGATATTACTATTAATCTCAACCCTATTTCTATTTCATCAAATCTAAATGGCAACCAATTGTGGAATAATTTTTTTGATATTATCTATCAAAAGAGAGGTGACCGTTGGTTAAATTCCATTGAAAGTATCGTCAATAAAGTCTCTTCGATATATGATTTAAAGATGCCTCATGTATATAATTCAAAACTAAGAGAACTACTAGAAAAACAAAGTCAAGTTGTTCAAGAGAATCAAGCTTTAAAAGATGAGATAACGAGATTGCTTTCAAAAGTTGAGGAGAGTAAAGAAGCTTCGAAAAAATGTCCTATCACAGGTCTTTACAATAAAGAGGTATTTAGTTCTTACTTAAATGATTCTTATGAAAGAATTAAAGATCACTCTGCACTTATTTTTATAGAAATTGATCAGATAGAAGCCATAAACAATAAATATTCTAAAAAAATCGGGGATGATACAATAAGGATGATTTCTTATCTGCTTTTAAATAGCAAGGAAGAAAACGAAACTCTTTTTCGAGGTTATGGCTCAGGTTTCATTTTGATTATTGAAAACACTAATAAAGAGAATGTAAGAAGTAGAGCTATCTTTCTGAAGAATCTTATTAAAGACAGCTCTAGTTTTGTTCAAGATATCACCATCGGACAAGGTATTGTTATGTTTGATGAATTTATAAATCAAGAAAAAGAACAAGCTATAAACAATATTGTTCATCAAGGCCAAGTCCGCATCGAATTTGCAAGAACTTTACAATCGGGGTCAATAATTTCTGAAAGCAAATCAAACATGGATATCTTTGAGGATAAAGTCTTGCTGGTTGATGAAGATGAAATCAATGTAAACATGCTGACAAAATACTTTTATGATGAAGAAATTGAATTGCTTCATGCAAAAAACCCATTAGAAGCTTTAGAAATCATCAATCATCACAACATCAAATTTATAATCTCAGAAATCAATCTTTCAAAGTTAGATGGCTTTGCCTTAAAACAAACCCTTAACAAAACTGAAAATTTTGCTAAAATACCCTTTATGTTCATATCTCATCTAAAAAATAATCTATCAATAGAAAGAGCGAATAAGTTATCTGTGGATTACTTCTTAAAAAAACCATATTATCCCAATGAAGTAATCGGTATAGTCAAAAGGATGATGAAGAGATGATAGATTTCATTCTTAGGTTGATTTTCCTAATCTCAACTGCTTTGATTCTTACTTTATTAACCTTAATCTTTATCCAAAAATTTCATCATCGTACAAAAAAAAGAAAAATTATCAATGCTAGAGAATACTTTTATGAAATTATCAAAGATATCAAACCAAAAACAAGAAAACCGGAAAGAAAACTCTTGTTTGAAGCATTCTTTAAACTAGAAGATCAAATAGTTTTAGACCTTAAAACAAGAGAAAAAATCCTTAAGAAAATCGATGCAAGAATCTATGAGAAAAAGTTTAAAAGAGGTCTCCATTCCTTATCATCTTACATTAGAATAACCAGCGCCATTAACCTAGGCCTTCTCCATTCTGAAAACGCCAAAAAGATCCTTATCTCTCGTTTAGCAAAAGAGAAGAATAATGCGGTAAAATTCTACATATCATACTCATTATTTCAAACGATTGATCAATTTGTGTTTGATAAGATTATTGAATCTGCGTTAGGAGAATACTATCTTTATGTAAAAAACATTGCTATTCTTTCAAACCATTTCTATGCTGAAATAATCCCTTATATTGACAAACACATTAAGAGTAACCGAAAAGAGATCGTCCACATAATTGCATACTTAGCTAAGAGACAACATAGTTTTGATGCATCTAGTTTTGTGAATCGCAATCTTCCTTACTATCTCACAAATGATAATTTTACATGTGAACTTGATATTTCTACAAAGGTTGCTCTTTTAGATGCTTTGCAAATCAGAAACTCACCACTGATAAAGGGGCCGATAATACTTAATTCTCAAAATTTGATGGTCAGAAAATACGGTTATCAAGCATTAGCTAAAAGCAAGGAAATCCATGATATCAAGAGACTGCTCAGCTATTTAAATGGGGATATTGTCCATGATAATATCATCGTTGAGGCAATAACGGATTCTATTGAATCTACGAAGACTTTTATTGAATTATTTAGTATGGTTACTACTTTTAATAAACCTTGTCAAAAGAATGCTTTAGCTAAGATTTTATCAGCTAAAACAGATCATTTAATCTTATTGCTGAAAACAAACCAAAAATCAAAAATTATCAAAATTCTTGAACTTCTAGTTGATGAAAACCATGCTGCTGGAATTATTGCTTTTATCAATGGTAATAAAGATATCGAACTTGAAAAAATGATTTTTTCAGTATTGGCCTTAAGCCTTACAAAAAACAAAATAGCTATGACTGATTTTCTAACTTATATTAAACCCAAAATTCTAATTAGATATGACTATCTCCCAATCAAACCACCTATCACAAAGAAAACTCCTTCACCACCAGAGATATCAAAGCTTAGGTTTATCTGGATAACGCTATTTTTAGCATTAATCTTTTATCCCGCATTGTCTTTCATAAAACAGGGATTGAAAGTATTTAACCAAAATATTTTTATATCTTTTGAACGTTTTATCTTAGATACCAATCTTAATCTTATCTGGTATTTCGTTTTTGCCAATCTAATATATTTATTACTATTATTAATCTCTCTTGTCGGTGCAAGGAAACAGAACTATCTTTGGTCAATAAAATCAGAAAAACTTCTTTATATTGAAGACCTTCTACCACCTATCTCTATTATTGCTCCCGCTTACAATGAAGAAGCGTCAATCATCACTAGTATTCAATCTCTTCTCAATCTTAAATATCCAAGTTATGAGGTCATTGTTGTCAATGATGGTTCAAAAGACGAAACTCTTTTTAAGCTTATTACTCATTTCAACCTTAGCAGAACAAATCCTGCTTATGAATACTCTTTGAAAACAAAAGAGATTAGAGGTATTTATCGGACAAAAGAGATTCCTAATCTAGTAGTCGTTGATAAGTTGAACGGTGGTAAAGCAGATGCTTTAAATGTTGGAATCAATATCGCAAGAAACCCATATATTTGTGGTATAGATGCAGATAGCGTTTTAGAACAAGAAGCTCTTTTAAGATTGATTTCTGTTACACTTGATAAATCCAACGTGCCAGTAGCTTTAGGAGGGAATATCATCCCAGCTAATGGCTGCAAAATCGAATATGGTCATATCGTTGAAAAAGCACTACCAACCGAGACTTTGACCCGTTTGCAATCCTTAGAATACCTTAGAGCTTTTACAACTGGAAGAATAGGTTGGGCTAGTATCAATAGCTTATTGATAATCTCCGGGGCTTTTGGTTTATTTAGAAAGAAAGATATTCTCAAAATAGGAGGTTATATAACTTCTAGTGGAAAACTGAAAAAAGACAGTGTTGGCGAAGATATGGAATTGGTTGTTAGAATTACCTATAACAAAATTGCTGCTAAAGAAAGATATCTTGTTGACTATATTTATCATGCAAACTGCTTTACTGAACTCCCTAGCGATATGAAAACACTGCTCAAGCAAAGAAACCGCTGGCATAGAGGTTTGATTGACATAATCTCTTATCACCGAAGAATGCTATTAAACCCTCGATATAAGCAAATTGGTTTGATAGCTTTTCCTTACTTTTATATCTTTGAGATATTGGGGCCTTTCTTCGAACTTTTCGGGTATCTAGCCTTGATTATTAGTTTTATTTTTGGTTTTCTTGCTGCTGAAATTGTATTTGGAATTTTCTTAGCCTCTGTCATAATGGGAACTGTAATATCATTGACCTCACTATATATTTCTGAAGAAGTAACTGAATATACAAAAACAAAAGATGTTTTTATCCTTATATTTTTCTCCCTGTTAGAAAACTTTGGATACCGCCAATTAGTTTCTATGCACCGTGTCTATTCCTTTTTTACAACCATAAAAGATACCGGAGCTTGGGGTGAACAAAAAAGAAAAGGCTTCAAATAACATATAATATCAAATGGAGGAAAAATCTTGGAAAATATTGATATAACTGATCTGCTAAATCTACCTGGATATAGCGAAGTTAGGCAAATGATTGCTGAATGGGAAAAAGTTGCTAATAACATCAGTGACCATCTTGAAGATGGAAAAATTATTATACCAAATTACTTTTTTATCTCACCAACTGGGTCGGGTGTCAGTCATTTAATCGATATCATAGCTCAGAAACTTTCTTCTTTAGGATTGATTCCTTTCTCAAACCAAAGAAAGGCAATAGAGTTTCTTTTGGAGTATCATGAGGATAAGGATATTTTTCCGGCTTTTTCTAGGCTATACAACATGTTGGAAAATGGATTATCACAATATGGAGAACCATTTGCTGGTGTTTTGGCAATTGATATAACTGATTGGGTTGAAAACCTAGCCTGTTATGAAAAAAGATTCATCAGATTTTTGCATTATCTTGTTAAGCGCGATGATATCCAAATGATTATTTTCATATCAAATTGTCAAAAAACAAATCACCTGAAAGACTGTGAGAGTGTTATCTCTTCAATTTTAAGAATCAAAAAAGTTCAGATTAAAAAGAACTCAGCAATTTCTCTTTTTAATAAGTTAGAAGAGTATTGCAATAACCTTGGCTTAAAGATTGAAATAAGCGCAAAAGAACAACTGATAGAAACAATTGAAGCCTTGCTTAAAGAAAAGAACTTCAATGGACTTAAAACAATTAAGAATTTAGCTAAAGATATCGCTTTTGAAAAGTATCGACAAGATAATTACAATAATAGCCTTATTACCTTAAGTGACATCGAGTATTTCAAACTTGGAAATGAATGGTTAAATCAGTTCAAAAGTGGTTTTTACCGTAAATCAGATGTTTGGGAGGAAAAAGAATGAATGATCAATTAAAAAGCAAAGTAGTCGATGATCATCAATATGATATGTACCTAAAACAATTAGTTACCGGTTCACGGTTTGCCAGCGAAGAAGAGATGAAAAGACATCTCAAAAGAATCGACCTTTCAGACAAAGAATCCTTAAGTGCAGGTATTCCAATAATCTCTAATGGCAAAACTGTTTATGTTGACAATCTAGATAATCACACATTGATTTTAGGATCTACTGGTTCAAAGAAAACTAGGTTATTTTGTATGCCATTATTAAATATTTTAGCTCACGCCAATGAATCGATGATAATAACCGATCCCAAGGGTGAATTATTTGAAAAGTGTTCCGGTTACATGAAAAATAGAGGATACAATATTAGAGTCCTAAACTTTAGAGAACCCACAAAAAGCAATATGTTTTGGAATCCCTTGAGCAAACCTTATCTATTATACAAAGCTCAACAATTTGATAAAGCAACCGAAATGGTAGCTGATTTCGTCAATACATTAAAAGCCAAAGTAAGAAGTGAAAAAGATCCTTATTGGGAAATAACTGCTTCTAATTATATTGTCGGAGTGATCTTATTGCTGTTTGAACTAGCTAAAGATATCAGTGAAGTAAATATGAAAAGTGTAGTTGTAATTGCTGCTTATGCCCATGAGACCAATGAAGTAGATTTGTCTGACCTTGCCAAATTTGTCAAGGATTTACCAAAGCAATCTTTAGCTGCTATCAAAATGCTTTCTACTCTATTGAATGCAGATAACACAAGAAAAAGCATCTTAGGGACAGTCGATACAATGCTTTCTCCATTCATGAACTCACATTCATTAACAAGTCTTTTATCGGAAACAAGTTTTGATATCTCAGATATCAATAAAAATAAAACTGCTATATTCTTGGTAATTCCTGATGAAAAAACTACTCTACATTTTCTAGCTTCTTCTTTCATTAAGCAAGGTTACGAGATCTTGATTGACGAAGCTACAAAGAACAAGAATAGAGAATTAGCAATCAGAGTTAATTTTGTCCTCGATGAGTTTGCTAATATGCCAGAGATAACTGATATGCCAGCAATTATTAGTGCTTCAAGGAGTCGAAACATGAGATTCTTCCTAATCGTCCAGTCAGAGCAGCAATTATTCAATATCTACCAAGAGGAAGCACAGACAATCAAGGGTAATTGCACAAACTGGATATTTCTTACCTCAAGAGAAAGAGTTTTACTCGAAGAGTTACAAACATTATGTGGCAAGAGAATGGTCTTTGACAGAGAAGAACCGCTTATCTCTATCTCCCAATTGCAAATGCTTGATAAAAGCAAAGGTCAAGCATTAATTCTTCAAGGAAGGAATAACCCTTTCATAAGTTATTTAGCAGACATTGATGATTACCAAATTTTTAAGAATCACCGGGTGGAAGTGATTGCTGAACAAAAGCTTAGGCCTGTGAGATGTTATGACTTTGCAAACTTTTATCAACTTTATCAATCGGGAAAATATAAAATCACTGATTTCTTCAAACACGAATTAACACCTAGTAATGAAGAGCCCAAAAGAAAATATGAGTTTTTGAGGAAATAAAAATGAATTCTGTGAAAATAACCCTAACAAACTCTCATGATTTATCGATGATAAACTCAACGTTATTTGGGGACTTAATTGTACCAGCTGATTTAAACTTGGAGATTAAGAAAGGCGAATTTTGCTTAGCTCAAATAGACATTTTTGAACTCCCTGAAAAGACATTTAATGTCAAATCAGGTTTTATTTATTTCATAGTCGATAATGATGGATATCACGGAAGAGTAGTTTACTTAGAAGAAAGCAGTGAACTTCTTCGAGTTAAACAAAAAATACCTTTTCAACAATTCAAGATGAGATTTCTCCAAGAGCCTAATTGTGATGGTATTAAGCTTTTAGGAAAACCTAGTTCATTGAATCGTGATTTATTGAAAAACGAAGTATTACTTTTCCAATATGACCCACTAGATAATGATAACCTTGAGTTTCTAGAGTATATGGATGGAGTAGTTTATTTTGCTATTAAGGAAAAAGATTTAAAAAAAGCTCTCTTTCACAAGGCGTATTTTGTAAGGGATAATACATAGGAGATGGAATGGAAGAAATTAACGTAAATTTCAAACAAGAAAAAATAAATGAGTTAAGAGAAGCTCAAATCAAACAAGACTATCAGAAATCTTTCGAAATAGCTTTAGATTTAGTTGATTTCTGCGAGAAAAACCTAGTATCCACAGATGACTATGCAGATTTGGTTGAAGCATATTCAATTGCTAATAGACAGTTAAAAGCTTATAAGCCGTTGACTAACTCCAATCGATTTTGTATCAAAATGCTTGAGATTCTTAAATCACTAGATAATGACATCGAATGGCAAATAAGAAAATACGAGGAAATCCTTTTAGATTTATCGATAATTGGCAGATTACAAGATAGTTATGATGTATTGCTAAAACTATTGTCACTTTACAAGAAGCAAAATAATCGGACTTCAATCGAAAAAACCTATGCTAGACTTCTTGCTCTTTTTAATAACACTTTAGAAGATATAGTTAATTATATTGAAAAAGCTGAAAATTTTGATGTTACGCAAATTCTCAAAAACCAAACTAACTATAAAAAGCATTTACGACGTGATCCAATTGAGTTATCAAGCAAGTATAATGAGGTCTACCCTGATATTGAAAAAACAATTCATAAAGAAATCGGTGAACCTGGACAAATGGGATATGTTTATGGATTTTGGTCTAAGCTTAAAGAAGAGTTAAATGAAAAACACAATCTAGATTGGGTATCACCTGCTATTTTGAATAACGCAAAATTTGATTGAGGTATCGAACATGGAATCCAAACTGTTTAATCAGACCATGAAGCTTGCTAAAGAAGGAAATGCATTAGCTCAATATGATTTAGCAATAATGTATTTTGAGGGCATTGAAGTTGAGGAAGATATTTACGAGTGTCTAACCTGGATGACCTTAAGTTACGATAACGGTTATCCTCTTGCCAAGGACTGGTTGGAAGATTTTTACTTTAATGACTCGTCAAGAACACAAGGTCATTCTTAAGTATGCTGATTTCTGACAAACTCCAAGAAATCTCTATCTTAATTAAAAATAAGCAATATGATATTGCTTTTATTGCATTACCTAAAGAGTATTTAGAAGAAACATATCATCTCTTAACCAAGAACGACGATTTAATGGGAGCTTATGACTTTAGAGAGTTATTATCGCACGCAAACACTTCAAGAGTGGCTTTGCAAAAAGATTTAGATTATATTCCTAGAATCTATGAGATGGGTATAAACTTAGAGAAGCAATATCTTCTGACATATCGTTTTCATTATGAATATTCATTATATCTTAAAGATTATAAGCAATATGATAGCGCATATGATTATCTCTATAAATTCTATGCTAATCAAATTGAAGATGTAAGTGATGATGTCTTTGAAATAACTGAACTATATCATGACTTTGGTAAAGATCTCTTAGCTATAAACCGTTTTGAAGAGGCTTTAGAATACTTTCTTGAAGCGCAAAAGAAACTTGAAAATCTTTTGAAGCAAGATCCCTTAAAAATTGCTTACCAACTTTCACAGATTCTTAGTAGTATCGCGAAAGTTTATAAAGAAACAGGATTATTACAAAGCAGTTATGAAGCTTTGATAAACCAAACTGATCTCCTTGATTACTTGTATCAAAACAATAAACTAACCGACTTATATGACCTTGCTTATAATCAATATCTATTAGCTGATATTTTTATGAAAAAGGCTGATTTGGAAAAATCATTATCTTACATTAAAAAATCAATTCAAATCATTGAGTCTCAATTGCTAAATGAAGATAGTTTACTATCTATTGCTTATACCAAGTATAATTTAATCCTTTACGAAAAAGAAAAGAAGTATGATATCTCTATTTTAGAAAAAACGATCAAACTAAGATTGAATCTTAACAAATCAGAAGACAAGAGACTTCTAGCTTATGATTACAAAAACTTAGCTGATTGCCACTTTCTTGAAAATAATTACTTTGAAGCGTTGAAATGCTATGATGAAGCGATTAAACTCTTCAAATCAAATCAATCCAGTGATACTGAGTTCGACTATTTTATTGCTTTATGTCATGATTATAGGGGCAGAATCTATAAAATACAAGACGATAATTGGTTATATGAAAGTGCTTATTTAGAAGCAATCAGCCACTATCAAAAAGCTGTGACCATCACTAAAAAACTGTATCTGTTGAGTTTGATAGATGCTTGCATTGAGCTAGGTGATTACTATTTAAAGTTAAATAAACTTTCTGAATCAGAACAAATTTATGAGATAGCTAAGCCATACATCTATGATTTAGCTACTGCAAGTTTAGATAAACATGGGACAAAATATGCTCATATCTATAAAAACTTAGCATATCTATATTATGAAAACGATGATTATGAGAACTCTCAAGTCTTAATTGATAGCGCGATTGCTGTTTACTACTTCTTGATTAAAACTCGTTTTGAAGCTCATTGTCTCCTTCTATCCGATGCTTTAGGCATCTCAATTACCATCAATAAAAGAAATAATAACTCAGATAAACTATTAGAACTTTATCAACAAAAATCAAGAATCTTGATAGAATCTACTAATCGAAAAATTGAAACTGCATTAAGTAGAACAATGGTTTTTATGGATGAGTATATCGCATTTCTAATTGAAAGGAAGAAATTTAGTCTGGCTAAATCAGAACTAGATAAATTCATGGTTATAATAAAAAATAAAAAAGAGTATCAGGAAGTAAAATACATTGGTAATACATACTTATATTTAGGAGTGTTAGAAAGAGTTATGGAAAATCATGAAGCCGCAAAAAAAGCACTAAAAATTGCAATTAAAATGAACAAAAGCGATGAAAATCGCTTAATTAAGCCGTACTTAGAGTTAGCTGAAGTCTATAGATGCTTTGGAAAAGAAAAAAAATATCTTAAGTATCTAGAGAAAGCTTTTCCTCTTATGTTAAAACTATATCAAGATGATAAATTAAGGTATGACATTGCTAAAGTAGCTTTTAGCATTGGTAAAGCAAAGAAAAGCATCAAGAAAAAAAGGCATTATTTCTATCTTGCTTCTGAAAACCGTTATATTAATAATGATGATTTGGACGGTTTAAATTATTTGTTTTATGCCGAGGTTTTCTTTGAGTATGCTAAAACCATTCCAAAGAGACTTGATGAGCAGATTAATAACTATGAAAGTGCTTTAAGATTTTATGGCTTAGCTCTTAAAAATATCCCTGAAATAATCGATAAGTATCAAACAACATACCAGATACTAAAATCAATATATGAAAAATATGACTTTAAATTTAAATTAATACAATTAGAGTCTGCTAGAGAAGTTTGTTTTAAAAATATAGATTCAACCTTAAATACCTAACTGATTCTTTACAGCTATAATTGATTGATAGGCGGCGTTGTCATCAATCTCTAAATAAAAACCTTCCATGATATCGAGTAACAATCTAAAATTGCTACTCGTTTTTTCATTTTCATATAGCAATCTAAAACTTTCATTATACATTTTATCTGCTTGAATATATTCTTTTGACTTTTGATATAAAGAACCGATTCTTGTCTTTAAAGCTCCAAGATCCATATTGTCTAAACCTATCTGTGAATCCTCAAATGAAATCAAAACCTCATAGTACTTAAGCGCTAAACTCATCTGATTAGATAGATAGTAATAATCTGCTAATCTTCGATAAACAAAAGCTAGTTTTTCTCTTGGAAACTCTTGATATGAAGCAGATAAACAGATTAGATATTTGTAGAGAGTATCTTCTTGAAAACTCTCTAACAAACCTGTATATTCTACCGCCAAATCAATGATATCATCCATGATATCATTAATAGTAAAATCCCCATTTATAGTCTTTTCACATAAAGATAATCTATGATAATTAATTAATTGAAGATGGGTATGGATAGTTCTTAACTCCTTATTAGAAATATCAGCATTCTTTAGATATTGACAAATTAGAAAGTAATTCTTAGATAGATCTAACTCCCCTAATATAAACTCTATTTTTCCAAGATATAGCGAAGTATAGAAAAAAACTTTTGAATAAATCCGGTTTTCTTTTATTATCTCATTATATCTTGCCATAGCTAGACCTGGTTCGAACTGCTCTTTAAAGACTGGTACTAAATCACAGATTAATCGATATAGCTGTTTTAAACAAACATATGATTCTTGAAGTTGATCGTTTTTATATAGCCAATAACTGTAAGCAAAGACAAAA
>Ga0334890_1000382_pt1 | contig 81468 bp, 76 predicted proteins | sample GraSluR1_MG_3_FD_207220 | JGI IMG/M metagenome (GOLD analysis project Ga0334890, IMG submission 207220) | Sludge microbial communities from methane-producing bioreactor in Wageningen University, Netherlands - Granular Sludge_31_08-R1 | ecosystem: Engineered > Bioreactor > Anaerobic >... | reverse complement strand
ACCGCTACTTTGGACCACTCAGTCAACCCTCCTTGTTTATAATTACAGTAAGTTTATCTTAAAAAAAATAAAAATGCAACCTGTTCTCTCCTATTGACAAATTATTACAATATGATAGAATAATCTTATGAGATCTCCCAAAAGGGAGTTTTTTAATACGCAAAATCAATAATAAACCTAGAAAACAATTAAGTAAAACTATGAATATTATTAGTAAAACAAATAAAATAGGCTTGATTACTGTTGCTCTATTTTTTGCCTTTTTTAGCTTTTTGCCCAGTGTTCTAGTAGAAGGATCTCCTTCTGTTATTATCAATGATTCTTTTAGTGATAATCTTGAACAAGAAAGCTTAAATCAAGAAAAAGAGCCTTATTATGCCTCAAACAATACTTTCTTATCTCCTATAAATAGACCTTTCTTAATTCAGATAAGAAAAATCTTTGTTACTGCTTATTCTTCAACCCCTGATCAAACTGAAGGAGACCCATTTATCACTGCTTCTGGAGCCCGAGTTTATGACGGAGTCCTTGCTGCTAATTTTTTACCTTTTGGAACAAAAGTAAAACTTCCTGAACTTTTTGGAGACAAAATCTTTATTGTTGAGGATAGAATGAATGCAAGATTCAAAGATACTAGAATAGATATTTGGTTCCCTGATAGAAGCTCTGCAAAGGAATTCGGAATCCAAGAAACAACTATGGAAATCTTGGATTATTAAAATAAATTATTCTTAATAAAAACATCCTGCTGAACAGGATGTTTTTTAGTGCCCAGGGTGGGACTCGAACCCACAAGCTTTAAAAGCCAAGGATTTTAAGTCCTTTGCGTATACCAATTCCGCCACCTGGGCAAAACACTTCAGATCCTGAGGCGCGGGAGGGAATCGAACCCTCGCATCGAGGTTTTGCAGACCCCAGCGTTTCCACTTCGCCACCGCGCCACAGAATTATCTTATTAAATTTTCTTAAAAAACACAAGCCTATCGCCTTTTTTTACCTCTTTTGAGCTAGATACTAGCAAACCACACTCTTCTCCTGCTTTTGATTCTAAAGCTTCAATTCGATTCTTTTGTAAGTTTGAAACTTTACCTTGACCAATAATCTCTTCTCCACGAATTAATCTAAAGTTATTTTTATTTTGAACCTTTCCTTCAATAACTTTTCCTCCAATTAATTGATTACTTTTTACTGGATTAAAAATTGCTAAAACTTCTAATTCTCCAGTAATCTCTTCTGTTGGTTTTTCTATAAATTTCTTTTTTACAATTTCTTCTATTTTATCTTTAATTTCATAAATAATATCTCCTTCAATTAATATTAAATCTTTATTAATTAAAAGTAAATTATTGATTTCAGGCTTTTTTTTAACTCGAAAACCAATAACTAAAACTTGTCCAGAAGAAACTACTTTAAAATCACTCTCAGAAATATCTCCTGTTTCGTTTTTAAAAAGCAAAAAAAGCCATTTTTTTTCTTTTCCTAATTTATTTATAACTTCTTCTAAAGCTTCTCCTGAGCCAAAAGCATCAGCTTTAATAATAAGAGGAATTTTAATTTCTGAATCTTTTTGACCTAGTTTTTTATTAAGACTCCCTCCTTCTTGAGTTAGTTCTACTATTTCAATATCTGTTTTTCCTGTTAGAAATCTTTCTCCAACTGGCGCTAAACTTTCAAAGCCAACAACTCTAACTGGAGAAGAAAAAGTAGCTTCTTTTATAGGTTTTCCTTGAAAATTTTCTAAAATTTTTATTCTTCCTTCTGATTTTCCTGCTACTATTTCATCTTTTACCTTTAAAGATCCATCAAGGATAATTAAACCAACAGTATTTCCTCGAAAACGATCTAAATGCGAATCTATCACGACTCCTGAAGCTGGTTTGCTAGGATCAGCTTTTAATTCTTGCATTTCTGATAAAAGGATTATTAATTCTAAAAGATCATCAATTCCTTGCCCATCTTTTGAGGAAACTCCTACGCAAGGAACATCTCCCCCTCTTCCTTCTAATAAAATACCTTCTTCAGCTAATTCATTTTTTATTTTTTCCAAATTATTTGCTGATTTATCAATTTTAGTGATTGCCACAATAAAAGGAATTTTTTCTTCTTGAATAATTTTAAAAGATTCTTTGGTCTGAGGTTTTACTCCTTCATCAACAGCAACAACTAAAACAGCAATGTCAGCAACTTTTGCTCCTCGAGAGCGAATTTTAGAAAAAGCCTCATGTCCTGGCGTATCAATAAAAGTAATTTTATGTTTATCTATCTCTATTTCATAAGCTCCAATATGCTGAGTAATTCCTCCTGATTCTTTATCAGCTATCTTTGTTTTTTTTATGTAATCTAAAAGACTTGTTTTGCCATGATCAACATGACCCAAAACAACAACAACAGGAGGGCGAGAAACTAAACCTAATTGTTTGTTTTTATTTTTCATATTAGAAATAAGATAAGCGGAGGGGACAGGACTCGAACCTGCAAGCCCTTACGGGCACCAGTTTTCAAGACTGGCGCATTACCATTCTGCCACCCCTCCAAACTCTTTGTGCCCCCACCAGGACTCGAACCTGGATTAATGGCTTAAGAGGCCACTACTCTGCCATTGAGTTATGGGGGCAATGTGCCCTCGGCAGGACTCGAACCTGCAACCTTGTGGTTCGAAGCCACACACTCTATCCAGTTGAGCTACGAGGGCAGGATTGAAAAAAAGAGTTTTTTGCTCTATGATTAAAAGAAGACTGTTTACAGTTTTTTAATTATAATGAAAAAACCGCAATTATGCAAATACCTTCTGAGATTTTAAATATTCTAGAAAAATTTTCTCAAGCTAATTTTGAAGCTTATATTGTTGGTGGTTGTGTTAGAGATATGCTTCTCAATAATTCATCAAGCAACAAACCAAAGGATTGGGACATTACTACCAATGCACTTCCTGAACAAATTCAAACACTTTTTCCTGATAATGTTTATGAAAATAATTTTGGTACCATTGCTGTAAAAACTAACTCAAAAGACCCAACTTTAAAAATTGTTGAGATAACAACTTTCCGAAAAGAAAGCAAATATAGCGATAAACGCCATCCAGATGAAATAAAATTCGCCAAGACAATAAAAGAAGATCTTTGCCGTCGTGATTTTACAATTAATGCAATAGCTATAAAATTAAAAGATAAACTCAAAAAAACAACTCACGAAATTATTGATCCTTTTGATGGACAAAAAGACCTTAAAAATAAAATCATTCGAACTGTTGGAGACCCTAGTAAACGTTTTCAAGAAGATGGATTAAGATTAATGAGAGCCATTAGATTAACTTGCGAGCTAAACAAAGATTGGCAAATTGAAAAAAATACTTTTAAAGCAATAAAAGAAAATGCTCAACTCTTATCTTTTATTTCTAAAGAAAGAGCTCGTGATGAATTTATTAAAATAATAGATTCACCACAAGCCGCTAAAGGAGTTTTGCTTTTAAAAGAAACGGGATTATTAAAAGAAATTATCCATGAATTAGAAGAAACAATTGGAGTTACTCAAAATAAACATCATATTTATACAGTTTGGGAGCATCTTTGGAGATCTTTAGATTATGCTTCAAAAAAAAATTTCAGCTTAGAAGTAAAATTAGCTAGCCTATTCCATGATATTGGCAAACCATCTGTAAAAGAAGGAGAGGGAAAAGACTCTACTTTTTATGGCCATGAATGGCAAGGAGCTAAAATTGCAACAAAAATTTTTAATCGTTTAAAATTTCCAAGGAATCAATCCGAAAAAATTATAAAATTAATTCGCTATCATCAATTTGTTTATGATCCAGAAATCACTACAGATGCTGCCATCCGAAGATTATTGGTTAAAGTAGGGAAAGAGAATATTCAAGAGTTAGCCCAAGTAAGAGAAGCTGATCGGATTGGCTCTGGTTGCCCTAAAGCTCTTCCTTTTCGTTTACGTCACTTTCTTTTTCGAGTAGAAAAAGTTCTTCAAGAGTTAGAAGGACGACAACCTTCTTTAAAAATATTAAAAATTGATGGCAATGATCTTATCAAAAAACTCCAACTTAAGCCAAGTCCTAAAATTGGAGCTATTTTAAGTATTCTATTAGAAGAAGTATTAGATAATCCTAAAAAAAACAATAAAAAATATTTGGAGAATAGAGCCAAAGAGTTAATTAAATTATCTGAAAAAGAATTAAAACAAAAACAAACAATGGCTGAAAATAAATACAAAAGCATTTTGGAAGAAGAAGAAACAAAGATTAAAAAAAAATACTATGTTAATTAACGGGGTGTAGTGCAGTGGACTAACACGCAGCGTTCGGGACGCTGAGATCGTGGGTTCAAATCCCGCCACCCCGACATTTAAATAAATTTTTATGAACATCCTTCAAGCAATTATCTTAAGCATTGTTCAGGGCATCACAGAATTTTTACCAATTTCCAGCTCTGGTCATTTAGCTATTTTCCAAATATTTTGGCAACTTCCTGATGCCCCAATTGCATTTAATGCCCTCCTTCACTTTGGCACTCTAGGAGCAATCTTAGCAATCTTTCATCAAGAAATTAAAAAAATATTGCAGAAAAAAAACTGGAAATTAATAAAACTTATTATCATTGGAACCATCCCTGCTGCAATTTTTGGTTTTTTCTTCCAATCAACAATAGAAGCACAATTTTCTTCTTTAAAATTTATTAGTTTTTCTTTCTTAATCACTGCTTCTTTCCTTATTTCAACAAGAATTTTTAAAACCACATCCGAACATCTTGAAATAAAAAATCTTTCTTATTTTGACGCTTTAATTATCGGCATTGCTCAAGCAGCTGCTTTATTTCCTGGAATTTCTCGTTCTGGAATTACTATTTCAACAGGATTACTTAGAAAATTAAAACCAGAAATTGCTTATAAATTTTCTTTCTTATTAGCTATTCCTGTAATTTTAGGAGCCTTTATTTTACAAATTCCAGGCTTAATACAGCAAGGACATAATAATTATTTAATTTATATCCTTGGAACATTAATTTCGTTTTTGACAGGAATTATTAGTTTAAAAATCTTAGAAAAAATACTAAAAAAAGGAAAATTATTTTGGTTCTCTCTTTATTTAATAATTCTCAGTGTGTTAATTTTAATATAAAATAAATATGCTTAAACAAGATATTAAAAAATATATTTATCAATCCATAAAAAAAATAGCTAAAAAAAATAAATGGCCTATTTTTTCTATTAATGAAATACCTGTAAATACTCAAAATGATCAAAAATTTGGTGACTATAGCACAACAATAGCTTTTTTAATCAGTAAAAACGCCAACAATCATCCTATCGAAATTGCTAAAATTTTATTAGATGAATTTAAACAAAAAAAATTAAAAAAAATAACCAAAATTGAATTAGCCCAGAACGGTTTTATTAATTTTTATATTGATAAAAAATTTATTCAAAAAGAATTAGAACAAATATCTAAAGATAAATCAAAATTTGGTCTATCTAAAATTGGCCGTAGAAAGAATATAATAGTTGATTACTCTTCTCCTAATATTGCAAAGCCAATGCATGTTGGTCATCTACGCTCTACTATTATTGGTGAAGCTTTGGCAAATTTATATCAATCTTTAGATTACAAAGTGATTCGATGGAACTATCTTGGCGATTGGGGAACTCAATTTGGAAAATTAATTGCTGCCTACAAGCTTTGGGGAAGCAAAAAAGAAATAAAAAACGCCCCGATTTCCTCCCTTCTCAATCTCTACAGAAAATTTCATGAACAAGTAAAAGTTAATCCTGAGTTAGAACAATTGGGTCAAACAGAATTTAAAAAACTAGAGCAAGGAGATAAAGAAAATAAAAAACTATGGTCTTGGTTTAAAAACGAATCAATTAAAGATTTTAAGAAAATATATAACCTGCTAAATATTAAATTTGATCTTTTTATTGGTGAAAGTTTTTTTGAAAAAGAACTCGTTCCTTTAATAAATTCTTTACAAAAAAAGAAATTAACTCAAAAAAGCAAAGGAGCGATTATTATTCCTTTGGAAAAATATGGATTACCACCGGCTTTGATCCAAAAATCAGATGAAGCTAGCCTTTATTTAACTCGGGACCTAGCTTTAATTCAATATCGTTTTGAAAAGTACAAACCAGCCAAAATTCTTTATGTTGTTGGCAACGAACAAGATATTCATTTTAAACAAATTTTCACTCTAGCAAAAATAATCTTCCCAAAACAAAAAACTGAATTATCTCATATAAAGTTTGGTCTTGTTTTATCTGAACAAAAAAAGAAATTTTCTACTCGAGAAGGTGAATTAATTTCTTTAGAACAAGTCATTAATCAAGCCATTGAAAAATCGTTAGCAATAATTAAAAAGAAAAACTCTAATTGGCCATTGAGTAAACAAAAAAAAGTAGCTCAAATAATTGCCCTTGGTGCTTTGAAGTTTAATGACTTAAAATCATTCCGTACTGCTGATATTGTATTTGATTATAAAAAAATGCTTGATTTCTCAGGAGACACTAGCGTTTATCTACAATACACTTATGCACGAATAAATAAAATCCTCAGTAAGGCTAAAAAAATTAAAAGCAAAAAAATTCAACCTGATTATAATCTATTAGATCATCCTTTAGAAATTCAACTTATTAAAAAATTATCTGAATTTCCAGAAATAATTGAACTAAGCGCTAACAAATATGCACCCAATTATTTAGCTAGCTACCTATTGTCTCTTGCTGATCTAGTTAATAAATATTATGAGTCTGTGCCTGTTCTAAAAGAAAAATCATTAAACCCAAAAAGAACAAAAGCTCAACTTATTCTTTTAGAAATAATTATTAATGTTATTAAAAAAGGATTGGGGATATTAGGCATTCAGAGTTTAAAAGAAATATAAAAAAATAATGCACCCTATTTTAATCCAAATCGGTAGTTTTTCTCTAAAATCATATTGGGTTTTTATGGCTCTAGGATTTGTCTTGGGTGGAATTGTTATTTATTGGCAAGCAAAAAGAAAAAACCTTGATCCTCATAAAACCAAACGTTTAATTCTTATTACAATTATTAGTGGATTTATTGGTTCAAGAATTTTGTATGTCTTTTTAAATTTTGGTCTTTATCAAAAAAACTTATTAAGAATATTTAAATTCTGGAAAGGAGGATTAAGCTGGCAAGGAGGTTTTCTTTTTAACTTATTGGTAATGTTGCTAATTTTAAGGAGTGACCAAAAAAATTTAGGAAAATGGCTAGATACAGGAATTTTGGGGATTCTTATAGGACATTCTATTGGAAGAATCGGCTGTTTTTTGAATGGCTGCTGTTACGGTATTACTACAAATATTCCTTGGGCAATACAATTTTCAAATTTAGGAGATAATTTACTCCGGCATCCAACTCAACTTTATGAATCTTTCGGATATTTTGTAATTTTTCTATTATTATATTTTTGTTCTAAAAACATTTACCCAAATAAAGGGAATAAAAACTTAAAGTTAATAACCCAAAAATCACAATTTCCTAAAAAAATACAATTAAAAAATGGCTCTCTATTTTTTATAGGGAGCTTTCTTCATTCATTTACTAGATTTATAGTTGAATATTTTCGTTATAATAAAGATTTTATTTATCAAGGAAGTACTTGGTACACCACAGTAAGCTATGCTCAGCTTACAGCCCTGTTTATTATGATTTTTAGTATTTTCATTCTTTTAAAAATAAATTACTCAAAAAAAAATTGAAAATAAATAAGCGTTCATTGAGTAATCATTATGTTAAATTTATTAAAACAGGAAATTAAAAAATATGCTTTATTTTCAAATAATTATTTTCAAGAAATAGTTATTCTTTTTGCGGCAACGCTCTTTCTCGTTCTCCAATGGTATTATCCGATCGGAACATCTTTAAATCTTAGTCGCTTGATATATTATTTCCTTTTCCCAGTCCTCACTATTTTTATCATTTTAAGAAAAACCCTCTAGATTTCGGCTTAAGGGTTGGGAATGTTAAATTATGGAGTTTTTATATTTTTATTACTGTAATTATTGGGACACCGATATTATACCTAAGTTCTTATTCCCCTTCATTAAATCAATACTATGCTTCTGATTTTAATTTTTATCATTTTTTAATTACAACTATTCCTCATTTATTTGTTTGGGAATATCTATTGAGAGGATTTATTCTGTTCGGATTAAAAACAAAGCTTAAAGAAGTTAGTATTTTAATTCAAATGGTTCCATTTGTTCTTCTTCATTTAAATAAACCGGGAATAGAAACCATAAGTTGTATTATTACTGGTACTTGGCTTGGATACGTTGCTTATCAAGGAAAATCTTTCTGGCCCGCCTTTATTATTCATTTATTTATTAATCTTACTCTCAGTTATTTTATAAATTATCACTAAATGATTATATAAAAAAATTAAAAATAATTACTAAGAAATATTCCAATTAAAAAATGAGACAGACAAGGAGCAATCAAGCTCTTTGTTTTTTGAAAAGACAATCCCCAAAGCAAACCAACCAAAAACACTTTTAGTAATGAAAAGGGAAGCATCCATACAGGGGAAAAACGAATTGTAATATGCCAAAAAGCAAAAAGACAAGAAGCAAAAATTAATCCCAATAAATTACCAAATGATTTTTCTAAATTTTTTTGAAGGTATCCTCTAAAAAAAATCTCTTGGGAGAATGACAAAAATCCCCAATAAATAATTCCTAGGCCCAAACTATCAAAATTAGCTAATGATTGATTGTGTATAAAATATTTATTCAAAATAATAATTATTAAACTTACTCCTATCCCCCAAATTACAGCTAATAACCAATTTTTCAAAGTAAACCCTAACACCGAAAAACTTTCTTTTCCTTGAAAAGTTATAAAAACAGAGTAAAAAATAAAAAACAGTAAAGGAATTGAACCTATGCCCCATTTAATATAAATATTAGAAAATAAATAAAGCTTATCAAAAATGAACCAAGAAATAACAAAAATGAATATAAAGGCAAGAATATCTATTTTTTTCATGAAAATATTATAGCATAATTAAAAATATATGGAGAGCAGTTCTCTATATATTTTAAAAACAATTTATTTAATTTAATTAAATCCAAGTATTCCTCTCAAGAACCCTTGTAAATTATCAGGTAAGATAGGAATGATTTCTTCCCACCAAGGAAGGTGAAGAGCTTCAATTTCAATGTATTCAAGACCTGTGCCAAGAACGTCTTCATACGTTTTGCAGTTATTAGGACCAGGGCCACAAGCTTCTAATTCATATCTGTAGGTTCCTGGAGCTTTGATAGTAAAGTTCTTGCTCTTAGTAGGAAAGCCAGGTTCTACAGAACCACTAAGATTCTCAACTCCTTCAATACAATCATCTGAAATACATCTAATTTCTGCTGTATCACAGTTATTCGTAGACCAAGAAGCTGTTGTTTCAATATCTACCCAGGCTCTTTTGGGGAGTTCGAATTTGTTGATGACACATGGAGGGACAGTGGTAGTGGTAGTGATAGTGGTAGTGGTAGTGGTAGTGGTTGTAGTTGAAGAAGAAGTCGTTGGAGGAGGAGTGGTTGGAGAAGGAGTAGAAGAGCCACAGTTCTGATTACACGTATAAGAAGAATTATAATCACCCTTAGAATCTATATAACAACTACCTGTTGCATCATCACAACTCCAATAAGTGGTTTGTGCACAATTTGCACTAGGACAACATGCTTGACAGGTTGATAAAGTTTCATACCCTTGATTACTTGCTTCTTTCACACAACTACCATTACTTTTGCAAACATATGTATAGGTAACCTTGCAATCATTATCACATGCAGATTTAGACCAATAACTACCAGACATGTCTGACACTTTAACGCAATTACCAGTTGAATAATTACAATTATAAGAAACAAAACACGCAGCTGTACAAGCGCTCATCGTTGAATAAGTCCCTCCGCTTGAAACAGTGACGCACCTTAGTGGATTTTGTTTACAAGCATAACCGCCACCACCATATTTTGTTGTTGTGGTTGTCGCTTTAGTAGTCGTTGTGGTACTAGTAGCATCATTACAACTAGAAAGAAATACCCCAGCATTTGAAAAAGAAGTATATTTTATATTCAATCCCAAAAAAATCACTAAAAAAATTATGAGTAAAGAATAGTTTAATATTTTTATTTTTTTAGTTAATTTAACCATATTATTATGTCTTTATAAATTAAATACTTAAATTATTTTTTTTAGTTTTCTTTAATTGTTTGTGCCTGAAGATTTAAAATTATTTTTTCATCACCTTCTTCAGAAGAAAGAATGTCTGAATAAACACTCAGGTTTAATAAAGTAAATAATTCTTTATCTTGAGGAACTCTACCATTAATCATAACCATGCTTGGTTCTTCTTTGTTTATAGCCTCTAAAAATTCATATTGGACAGCATCACCTTCCTCATTATACAAATCTGAATATACATTTAAATAATAAGGATTATAATTAAAATCAAATCCTGAAGGATCAAAAATTATTCGAACAAGTTGATTAGATTCAAAATATTGTTGTGAGGTGCAGTCATAAAATAATCCCTTTTTTATACCCCCAGTAACAGCGCAACAAATTCTATATTCTGAATCTAGATTTTTTGTTAGACAGCTTTCAGATTCTAATTGTGCTGGATTCATTATTTCATCAATTTTTTCATCATGAAGCACGTGGTTATTATTGCTTTGATCATATGTCTTTAATCCATATATAAATAGAAAAGCTATCAAGGCTAATCCTAAAATTATAAAAATTATTTTTTTATTATTCATAATTTTGAACTTAAATAATTATTTTATACGTTTTATAATTATAATTATACTCCCTAAATAAAGCCTGTCAATAAAATTCTTAAATATTTTTTATATATAAAAGGGAGGCAAAAACCTCCCTTTATTTTTTATAATAGTGAATACCCTGGTTCTAGTCTGTAAAGCCAATACAAAACTTTTTTTACTGAAGGAGAAAAACCTTCTTTAGCTTTTTGTTTTGTAATTCCTGCTCCTACTAAACAAGCCTGTGTGTAGGTACTAATGTCATCTACCGTAGGATGAATGATAATGCCATACCATGAAAAAACAAAATCATCTGCCCCAAAACCAGAAAAAAAAGGATATTCTATGTCCAGAATTTCTATTCCAATCATTGCCTCAGTATCATCTGTTAAACTAAAAACGACTGGTCCATCTATAATTTGATTAATTTCTTTCCAAATATCCTTAGTATTTCCCGTTATGTCACATACAGTCACGATTCCATTTTTCCATCTCGTTACATTATCTCCCCCCGTATACTCACGAATTAAATCTAACGGAGGTTCTTCCTGTGGCGGTGGTGGCGGCAATACTCCATTACCATTCCCACTGCACCCTAACAAACTTACCAAGCAAATTAAAATTACAAATACTAACAACTTTTTCATTAAATCCACTTCCTTTCTTTAAATTTTTTAATTTTAAAAGTACAAACCTATCCTAAGCTAATTAACCTAATTATATATCCTTTATTTAATTTTGTCAATATGGCAATAAATTATTACCATTAATAAAATTTATTATAAATATAAACGAGAAATTATATAAAATAAAAAATGCTGTCGCTTTGGGCAAGCCCGCAACGACAGCATTCTTAGTATAGCAAAAATAAAATTAATGTCAAGATTTTTGACAGGCACTTGACAAATTATAATTTTATGGTTATAATTGAGTCAGTATTTTGATAATTAAAATATTTAAGATAATATAAAAAATCATTTAAAGGAGATGAATTGTAATGAAAAGATTTGTATTGATTTTATTAGCTCTTGCTACCCTTGTGTTGTTAAATGGTTGTTGCATGAATTGTTGCCCAACATGTCCTCAAGTTCAAACTTGTACTTTGACAGTTGAAGCAGGCTATTATGTTTGGGGCGAAGTCTATATAAATGGTCAGCCAACAGGTAAAAATATAGACTATTCAATTCCATCACTAAAGAAAGCTATTGTATCTGCTCCATGCAACCAAACAGTTTCTGTCTGGATTACTGATCCATGTGGGTACCAAAGTCACACAGAAACAATTTATATTAGCTATGGTAACAACAGTCTCTATTTCGCCTATTGGTAAATCAAAACCAACACTAACCCACTCAACAAATGAGTGGGTTTTTCATTTGAACATAAAGTATTGCTATTGTCAATAAGGGGAAAACGTGCTATAATAAAATATCTTTAAATTAACTAAAATTTATTGTATTATTATTTTAAATATGAAAACACTATCTAAAATTAAAAACTGGTTTTTTCCAACAAAAGAGAATAATTTTAATCCTTCTCTTTTGAGCGACAGAGCCATTTCTATATTTATTCTTTTATTCTTATTAATAAAAGTTGTTTTTAGTTTTAATTTAATTTTAGTTAAACAATCATCTCTTTTTGCTGATGTTAGTGCTCAACAAATATTTAGCTTAACAAATGAAATTCGTCAGCAATATGGATTGTCCCCTGTAGAAGAAAATAATTTATTAAATCAAGCTGCCCAATACAAAGCTGAGGACATGTTGAAGAATTCATATTTTAGCCATTATAGTCCTGCTGGAATTTCTCCTTGGTATTGGATTGAGAGATCTGGTTATGATTATTATTATGCTGGGGAAAATTTAGCTATGAACTTTTTAGACAGCGAGGAAGTAATCAAAGGCTGGTTTAATTCTCCTTCACACAGAGAAAATCTTTTAAATAAAAATTATCAAGAAATGGGAATTGCTGTTATTTCTGGAGACTTAAATAATGAAGGAATTAATAGAATTTTAGTAGTTCAATTATTTGGTGCCACTAAAATTAAGGCGACAGTTCCTGTTGCCTTAGCTCAAGAAGTCATAGAAGAAAAACCAAAGGAGACAGAAACTATTGTTTCTATAGATCAACAAACCGAAGAAGAGGTATTGTCTGAACAAACTGAATCTATTGTTGCGATTGAAGAAGAGGGGGGAGAAACTCCTTCAGAGCCAAAAGAACTAGCTCAAGAAACAGAATTAAAAGAAGAAACAATTCCTTCTAAAATTACTCAAGCCGAAATTCCCTCTGAAAAAATAATTGGAGCTCAATTATCAGCAGAAAAAAATATCTTAACTAAAATCAATAATAATGTAAGAGATCAAATGAATTTCGCTGATAGAATTATTGCTGGGCTAATGATGTTATTTGGTGGAATAATTCTTGTTGGAATTATCTTGCAAAGGCAAAGCGTAACTCCAGTCTTCTCTGAATTAGTCTTAAGAAGCATCATCATTTTTATTTTAGGAATGTCTTTTATTACTTTTCAATTAGAAAATGTAATTGGACGCTTAATAATCTCCTAATTCAGAAAAGCATTTATTAAATTATTAATGGTTGCTAATATTAAACTTTTTTTGAAGATTTTTATAGTATTTTTTGCTATTGTGTTTTTTATTTTAAATGGCACTGCTTTTCCATCCTGGGTAAGCTATAAAACCCATCAATTAACTAAAGCTTTTCAAGAAGAATTATTTCGCTTTCCTATTTTTTTAACTAAAATTCCTTCTTCTAAAGAGACATCTTCTGAAGAAATAAATACTTCGCCCATTATTAATAACGATATTTTTCCAATTTTAACTGAAAAATCTGAAATAGCTCTACCAGCTATTCCTGTTGAAGCAAATGAAACTAACATTTTAGAAATACCTCAATTTAATATTAAAGCCCCCATTAGAAAATTCACTAGCTCTAATTTAGATTTAATTTATGAAGAGCTTAAGAAAGGAGTCGTCCTTTACCCAGGATCGTCTATTCCTGGTCAAGGATATTCAGTTATTATAGGCCATAGCTCTCAATATCCATGGGAGTCAGGTAAATACAGAACTGTCTTTGCTCTATTAAATGAATTACGAATAGGAGACAAAATTTATGTATTTTGGGAACAAAAACCTTTAGTTTTTGAAGTAAAAGATAAACAAATATTTATTCCTTGGCCCCAAGGATCAGAAACTACAGAAACTATTTTTCCTCCAAGCAATGAACCAACTCTAATACTTCAAAGCTGTTGGCCTGTAGGCGCAGCTTCAAAAAGAGTTGCGGTAAAAACTGTTCTTGTAAGATAAGATTCTTTTTGCTATACTAAAATACTAAAAATTTGGCGCTATCGTCTAGCTTGGTTTAGGACACGGGGCCTTCAATCCCGGAACATGGGTTCAAATCCCATTAGCGCCACTATCTTTAATATGAACATTTTAGGAATCGAGACTTCGTGTGATGAAACGGCTATTGGTATTATAGAAGTTAAAAAGACCAAGGCCGGTTTTTTTATTAACCCTCTTTCCAGCGCAATTTCTAGTCAAATTAAAATACACAAAAAATACGGAGGCATAGTTCCAATGCTAGCAAATAGAGAACATACTAAAAATATCCCAATTGTTTTTAAAAAAGCCATTAAAAAAGCTTTTGGTTCTGAAAAAGATATTTCTAAAATTGACTTGATTGCTGTTACAAAAGGACCTGGATTAATTTTATCTCTACTAATAGGCGTTAATTTTGCTAAAACACTATCTTGGTTATCAGAAAAACCAATAATTGGAATTAACCATTTAGAAGGTCATTTATTTAGTTTTTTATTACCAAAAGAAAATAATAAATATCAATTTTCAATTGATAGTTATCAAAAAATATTTCCTGCTATTTGCCTTTTGGTTTCTGGGGGCCATACTCAATTAGTTTATATTAAAAAATTTGGGAGCTATAATATTATTGGCGAAACCCGAGATGACGCTGCTGGTGAATGCTTTGATAAAGGAGCAAGAATTTTAGGCCTTGATTATCCAGGAGGGCCAGTTATTGCTGCTCAAGCATTAAAAAATAAAAAACAATCATTGAACTCTCAAATTGTTTCTTTGCCTCGCCCAATGATCAATTCTCAAGATTATGATTTTTCTTTTTCTGGCCTAAAAACAGCTCTCCTTTATTTAACTCAAAAAATAAATTTTAAAAAGAAAAAACAAAAACTAAGACCAATCCTTTCTTACGAACTTCAAGAAGCAATTACTGATGTTTTAGTTAAAAAAACAATCAAAGCAGCGCAGGAATTCAAAGCAAAATCTATAATTTTAGCTGGTGGAGTTTCTGCTAATCAACGATTGAGAGAAAAATTTAAAGAAACATTAAAGAAAAAAGAAATAAATAATATTAATTTTCTCACTCCTTTATTGGAATACACAACTGATAATGCTATAATGGTAGCATTAGCAGGATTTTTCCAATACCTAAATAACTCTGAAAAAAAATCTTGGGACTGGAAAAAAATCCAGGTAGAAACAAATTTAAGATTATAAATTATCACTGTTAATCGTGGACAAAACCTACAATCATCAAAAAATAGAACAAAAAATTTACCGACTTTGGGAAAAGTCAGGTTTTTTTAATCCTAACAAACTCTCTTTAAAAAAATCTTCTAATAATAAAAAACAAAAATCTTTTTGCATTATTATGCCTCCGCCTAATGCCAATGCTCCTTTGCATATCGGCCATGGAGTTGGAATTACTTTACAAGACTTAATGACTCGTTATCAAAGGATGAAAGGAAAAGAAACTCTTTGGTTACCAGGCACTGACCATGCAGGATTTGAAACTCAAGTAGTGTTTGAAAAAGAACTGGAAAAACAAGGAAAATCAGGGCTGGAAATGAATCAGGAAGAATTTTTAAAAGCTCTTTGGGAATATACTAAAAAAAATAAAAAAACGGTTAAAACACAATTAAAACTCTTAGGTGCTTCCTGTGATTGGTCAAGAGAGAAATTTACTCTTGATAAAAATATTCAAAAAACCGTTTATCAAACACTAGAGAAATTATGGAAAGATGGCTTGCTTTATCGAGGAAAAAGAATTGTTAATTATTGCCCTAAACACAAAACTGCTTTTTCCGATTTAGAAGTTAAATATCAAGAAGAAAAAGGGGTCCTTTATTTTGTTAAATACAAATTAAAAGAAAAAAGAAATCAATGGATTACTGTTGCTACTACACGACCAGAAACCATTCCTGGAGACACTGCAATTGCTGTTAATCCCCAAGATAAAAGATATAAGGAATTAATTAATTCAATTGCAATTGAACCAATTACTAAAAAAGAAATCCCTATTATTAGCGATAAATTAGTCGATATTGATTTTGGTACTGGGGCTCTAAAAATTACTCCAGCTCACGACTCTTTAGATTTTGAAATAGGACAAAAACATAAATTAGAAACGATAGAAACATTAAATTTTGATGGATATTTTAATGATTTAGCAGGACCTCTTGCTGGACTTAATGTACCTCAAGCAAGAGAAAAATCTATTCAAATTTTAAAAGAGAATGGGTCTCTTGAAAAAGAAATTGATCATCTTCATCAAGTAGGACATTGCTATAAATGTAATCATAAAATAGAGCCAATGTTAATGGACCAATGGTTTGTAGCCATGACAAAAATTTTACCAAAAAAGAATAGATCCTTACGTGATTTGGCTGTAGAAACTGTTAAAAATAAAAAAATAAAAATTATTCCATCTCACTTTGAAAAAGTATTCTTCCATTGGATGAACAATATTAAAGATTGGAATATTTCTCGACAGATTCGCTGGGGAATTCCAATACCAGGATACCATTGCCAAGATTGTAATAAATCATTTATTGAAATTAAAAAAACTCCTAAAAAATGTATCTATTGCCAAAGTCAAAATATTAAAAAAGACTCAGATGTCCTAGATACATGGTTTTCTTCTGGTCAATGGCCATTTGCTACACTTTTTTCCTCTCAAGGAGAAAAATCAAAAGATTTCAAAACTTTTTATCCAACTGATGTGATGGAAACTGGTTGGGATATTTTATTTTTCTGGGTAGCAAGAATGATCATTCTGGGTATTTATTGTACTGGGAAAATACCTTTTAAAACCGTTTATTTACATGGCTTAGTAAGAGATAAAGATAAACAAAAAATGTCAAAATCTAAAGGAAACGTAATAAATCCTTTAGCTATTATTGAAACTTATGGAACTGATGCCTTAAGAATGGCTTTAATCATCGGAAATACTCCAGGAAATGATATAGTTATTTCTGAAGATAAAATTAGAGGTTATCGAAATTTTTCCAATAAAATATGGAATGCTTCACGCTTTATCCTTAGTAATCTAGACGATTATAATGGAGAAAAACCAATTCTCAACTCAAAAGACAAAAAAATATTAATGAATTTAAAGAAAATAGAAAAGAAAGTAACTACAAATTTAGATCATTTTAAATTTTCTCTAGCTGGTGAAACTATCTATCATTATTTTTGGCATGTTTTTGCCGATAAAATTATTGAGGAAATGAAAAACAGAATCAGAAATAATAAAAACAAAAAACAAGCTCAATATATCCTTTATATAATTTTAAAAGATTGCCTTAAAATGCTTCATCCTTTCATGCCTTTTGTAACTGAAGCTATTTGGCAAAAACTCCCGTCCTATCGAAACAAAAAAACTGATTTATTAATGATAAATAAATGGCTCTAACTTTTATTTTAGCAAGCTTAATTGGAATTTTACCTATTGCTCTTTGGCTAATTTTTTTCCTTTGGCAAGATATTAAAAAACCCGAACCTCTCCGATGGATTACGGTTCTTTTTCTATTAGGCATGATAATTACCCCATTCGTTTGGTTAATAGAAAATCATTTACTTGAATTATTCCAAATTAATGTCCGGCAAGCCCTTCCTTTTGTTGTATCCATTTTTATTTATTTGCTAGTAGCTGGAATTGAAGAATTAGCAAAATTTCTTACTACCGTTTTTGCCTTAAAAAACAATGAGCATTTTGACGAAGCAATTGATGCTATGATTTATTTAATTGTTTTAGCCTTAGGCTTTGGCACTGTAGAAAATATTTTAGTAACTTATCAGGAGATTGTTAATTATGGACAGTTTATTCCTACTCTTCAAATAATAAGCTTACGTTTTATTGGAGCTAATTTACTGCATGCCTTAAGCTCAGGAATTATTGGATTTTTCTGGGCCTTAAAATTAGTTACTGGAAAAAAAAGATACCTAGGCGTTGGCTTAACACTAGGAATCTTATTGCATTGGATGTTTAATATTGCTATTATAAACTTGGGTGGCGACGCAGTATTTCTAATAAGTTTAATTCTTTTCTTAGCTTGCGTTTTTATCCTCTGGGCTTTTGATTTCTTAAAACAAATCCAAAAACCGATTAAAATAAATAAATAATTTAATATTATGGCAGAAAAAAAAGTTACAAAAAAAATAAACAAAGAAAATTCCTGGCCCTCTTCAGAAGAAGAAGGAGAATTAGCAATTGACCTCTATGAAATAAGAGACGATCTAGTTTTGCAAGCAGCAATCGGAGGTGTCGTTATTGGTGATTTAGATATTTCTATTACAAATGACATGATTACTATCAGAGGGAAAAGAGAGAGAGAAGAAGATAGTAAAATTGAAAAATTTTATTATAACGAATGTTTCTGGGGACCATTTTCTCGTTCTTTAATTCTTCCTCAAGAAATAAATGCTGACAAAGCAAAAGCAACAGTTAAAAATGGATTGCTTAGCATCTACCTACCAAAATTAGTGAAAACCAAAAAAAAGACTTTAAAGATTGAAGAAGAATAAAATTACCCTTTTAATATATAATATAAACGTGGGCAAGTGGCGGAATTGGCATACGCGTACGGTTTAGGACCGTATCTCCTTATAAGAGTTGTGGGTTCAAATCCCACCTTGCCCACAAAATTAAAAACTCCGTTTTAAAACGGAGTTTTTAATTATTACTAAATCTAATACAAATCGTTTCTAAAACCAAAAATCCCATAAACTAAAAAGTACCTGAGCCACCAAAATAATTAATAACTAAGTAAATTAAACCTTTTGCTAACAAAGCAATTGCAACACCTATTAAAGCATAAATCAAAGTATTCAAAGCTTTCCCAGTCTTCCCACTATCCCCAGCAGCTGTAACATATTGCCAACCTGAATAAACAATCATGATTGCAGCAATAAATATCAATGCATTAAAAAACCAATTTAAAATATTAGCTAATTGAGTCCAGATATCAAAATTTGCTTGTGTAGGCATTTGAAAAGGAGGATCTGCTGCTAATACTTGGAAACAAGGCATTACAATAGCTGTTAACATCAAAACAGGTAAAATATATTTTTTCATTTTATTAAATTATTATTAATTTTATAATCGACCTCTTTAAAGAATTATAACAAATTACAATCAAGCCATCAATAATCAATTATAATTCCTAAATCCTGATAGAAAAACAATCTTCATAGAGCTTGATTAATTTTTCTGAAAAAATTCTTTTTGATATTTTTCCTCTTTAATGAATATTTCTTATGCTAAACAAATCATTGGTTATTGAGTATTAAAAAGAATTCCTCTTATAATATCAGGTACATAATTTGCTATCAAAACAACAACCAACCCTACTAAAGCCCAAATTAAAGCTTTTTGAGCAGTTTGTGCTTTTTGCTGATTACCAGCAGAGGTAACAAAAAGAAATCCGGCATATACAATAACAAAAGCACAAAGAAAAATTGCTAAATTAAATAAAAAATTGATTAAGTGAGAAAACAAACTAACAACATCTTGAGGACCTTCTTGCCCAAAAGGGTTAGTAAATGTCACTCCCAAGACTGGAGTAATTATTAAAGTGATTAATACGAAAGATAAAATAAAGATTAAATATTTTTTCATTTGATTAAAAATTTATTTATCGTTTTTATTTAGGACATTCAATATTATACCAAGTTCCATTATAATAATCACCACTAACACCAGCTTGAACAATAAACCAAAATACAGTATTAACAACCAACCAAGCACACAAAACAATAATTAACCCTATTATAGAATTCGTTATTATTTTTTGTCCTTCTCTAATATTTTCTTCTTTGCCCATAGAAAAAATCCAACGAAAACCTCCATAGACAAAAAACACAACAACTATTAAAAAGGCCATTTGCATAGCAAAATGCAATACTCTTTGAGCAAGTTCCAACAAATCACAAAGGGTACAAGGACTTTGATTGGGTCCTCCGCACTGGACTAATGGCCACCACGATGAATCAGCTTGTGTCGCATAAGGCATCAATAAAAAACAAAAAATGAAAGAAAAAAAGAAAATTCTAGTTACTATTTTATTGTTTATTTTTAAAACTTTCATCTTTATATATTAATTTCTATATTTAAATTTTTTACTTTTGATTCCAAAAAAAATTAATTCTTTCTACTGCTGTATTAACAGCTTTTAAAGAAGAATCTCCTTTATAAGTTACAGCCTCTACCATTTCTTTAAAAATGGTATTAATACCTTTAAAATCATATTGATACCAATTACGGCTTGTAGCTATTTCTCTAATAAAAATACCACTATCTAAATCATTTAAATATTCTTGGATTAAATCTAAACGAGTTGGTGGTCTTTTTGTTTGAAGAAAATATTTTTGAGAATTATTTTTTTGACTAAGAAATTTTAAAAAATTCCAACTTTCTTGAGGATGTTTTGAACTTTGCAACACTGATAAAATCATTGTTTGCCCATAATTTATTTTTGAAGAACTATTAGCAAATTGAGGTAAAGGAGCAACTCCATAATTAAGGCTTGATCCATAACTATTGATGGTTTCTTTAGTTTTATTGTATCCAATCATCATCACAGTTTCTCCTCGACTAAAAGCAATTGCTGAATCAGCAAAACTATCGTTCCAAGTGTAATAGCGAGAGTATGGATTATTAAATTGAGTATAAAAGCTTAAAGCTTCTTCTCCTGGAATGATTTTTTTACCATCTTTATCAATACTAGAATTAAAAATTGCTTTTTTCTGTGTTGCATCAATAATTTCGCTTCCATATTGCATCATTAAAGCTGAAACAATATCTACTTCCCAACTAACATTAGATGAGGAACCCAACGCAATAGCAGCTCGAGTAATTTGACCTTGAGGGTTAACTCGTCTCAAAGTAGTTATTAAATTAAGAACTTCTTCCCAAGTTGCTGGAGGAAGAACTATATTATAATTATTAAAAACATCTTTATTGTAATAAAGAGCAAGAACATCGGTATAAAGAGGTAAGCCAAGTAAATAATTATCTTTGACTGTCTCATTTCTAGATATTTGAGAAAAAATTTGCTCTAAGTCTAAAAGATTAAAATATTTATCTTTTGTTAAATCTAAAGGATAAATTTTATCTTCATAATATGGCAACCAATTATCTTGAAGCATTAAAATATCAGGAGCTTTATTATCAGCAAGAGCCTTTAGGAGATCATCGTGATAAGTATTTTGATCTTTCAGAGTATAATTAATTGAAATATGTGGATATTCCTTTTTAAAATCCTGAATTAATGAAGTAAAGACTGCTGGCTCATCTGATATTCCCCAAAATTCTAAAGTAATTGGAGTAGGACGTATTTTACGAAAGAAAACTCCTAAAATAATAATTAAAGCAATGGCAGAAACTACAAATAAAATAATCTTTTTTTGATGCGACATTAAGGGCATGTTTGAAAATTTATAATTGGTAAATTTATTCTCTTAATTTTGGTAATTTAGCTAAAAAACCATAATGAGTAATTCCTAAAGGTAATTCTCTTTCTAATTGAAATCCTGTTTTTTCAATAAAATTCACCGCTTCCTCTTTAGTTAAGGGAAAAAGTTTTTTTTGTGAAGGCAATTTATCAGGACTCCATTCAACAAGGACTAAATAACCTTCTGGTTTAAGAACTCTTTTAGCTTCTAAAAAAATATTTTCTTTTTTTTCTATTTCAAAAAGAATATTTGAAATAACAACTAAATCACAAGAGCCATTAGGTAAATTACTTCCTCGAGCTTCTTCTAAATTAGCCCAACGTGGTTCAATAATATTAAAAAGCCCTTCAGTCTTAGCTCTAAACTCTAAAGCTTCTAAAGAAGGCTTCCAAATATCTAAAGAGTATACTTTTCCTGAGGGTTTTAAATATTTTGCCATTGATAAACTGAAATGGCCAGAACCACTGCCAAAATCAGCTATAACCATACCATCTTTTATAGGCAATGTTTTTACTATTTCCTCAGGATTAAGAAAAGAATTCATGTTGAATTACTAAACTATTTGAATTTTAATATTCCTAATTGTTATTATAACAAATCTTTTATAATAGAGTAATACTAGCAATTTTATCTCCTTGGCTCAACTTCATAATTCTAACTCCTTGAGTAGAGCGTTTTAGAACAGAAATACTTTTAAGAGGGGCTTTGATAATTTGTCCTTTTTGTGAAACTGCTGCTAAAAACTCTTCCTCTTTTACTAAACATGATTTAATAAGATCACCTGTTTTTGTTGTTACTTTCATTGTTTTTATTCCTCTTCCCCCTCTTTTCTGTTTTCGATATTCTCTAAGCCCAGTTCTTTTGCCAAAACCATTTTCACTAACTACAAGTATTTGTTGTTGTTTAGGCTTTTCGTCATCTTTTTTTATAGCAATCAAACTAACTACTCTATCATCATTGGAAGTTTTTATCCCAATGACTCCGCCTGCTGAACGACCCATTGCCCTAGTGTCGCTTTCAGGGAAACGAATAGATTGCCCTTTTTTAGTAGTCAAAATTATTTCATCTCCTTTAGAAATTAAAGCTGCGCCAATAAGTTTATCGTCTTTAGCAAGCTTTAAAGCAATAATCCCTCCGCGACGAATATTCTGATATTCTTTTAACAGACTTTTTTTAATAATTCCTTTCTCAGTGGCCATAAGCAAATAATCAGGAATTAATTCTTTTTTTTGAAGAGGACAATTTAATAAAACAACAACTTTTTCCTGGGAATCAAGATTAATATAATTTTGAATAGCTTTTCCACGAGAAGAACGAGATCCTTCGGCAATCTCAAAAGCACGTAAATTAAATAAACGCCCTCTATCAGTAAAAAACAATACTTGATCTCTTGTGTTACAAAAAACTAAATGAATCAAAACATCGTCTTCATTCCTTGCTTCATAAGCAATTACTCCTTTGCCCCCTCTTTTCTGTCCACGGAAAGAAGAAGGATTAATTCTTTTAATATATCCATTCTTAGAAAGAGCGATTAAGGTTTCTTGGGAAGGAATAAGCTCTTCTTCAGTAATCTCTTCTGGAAGATGAGTTTGCAACTGAGTTCTTCTTTCGTCTCCATATTTATCTTTTAATTCTTTTACTTCTTGTTTGATAATATCAGAAATCTTCTTTGACTCTTTTAAGATCAAAGTATATTCTTTCATTAATTTATTTTTTTCTTTTAATTCTTCTTCTATCTTATTTCTTTCTAACTTTGCCAAACTTTGTAACTTCATTTCTAAAATAGCATTTGCCTGAATTTCGCTAAAATGATATTTGGCAATAAGTTTTTTTTGTGCATCTTCCTTGCTTTCAGAAGATTTAATCAACTTAATAATTTCATCTATATGACTTAAAGCCTTAAAAAGTCCTTCGAGAATATGGGCTCTTTCCCTTGCCTTTTTAAGAAGATATTCTATACGTCGACGAACAATATTTTTACGATGATTAATGTATTCCTCTAAAATATCTTTTATTGAAAGGACTTGAGGCTGTAAACCATTTTCTGTTAAAGCAAGCATATTTAAATGAAAGCTTTTTTCTAAAGCCGTAAATTTAAATAGTTGGTTTAAAATTCTTTTTGGAATTACTTCGTTTTTTAATTCAACAACAATCCTTAACCCTTCTTTATCAGACTCATCTCTTAAGTCTTTTATCCCTTCTATTCTTTTTTCTTCAACTAAACGAGCAATGTGAGCAATTAATTCTGATTTATTAACTAAATAAGGAATTTCTCTAATGATTATCTTTTTCCCTTTTTCTTCAATTATTTCAGCTTTAGCACGACAAACAATTTTACCTTTTCCATTAGCATAAGCTTCTAAAATATTCTGCTTGCCAAAGATAATTCCTCCTGTTGGAAAATCAGGACCTTGAATAAAATTCATTAAATCTGCAACCGAAGCATTTGAATGATCTAATAAATAAATAATAGCATCGACTATTTCTTTTAAATTATGTGGGGGGATATTTGTAGCCATCCCTACTGCAATCCCCATTACTCCATTAAGAATAAGCTGAGGAATTTTTGCTGGAAGATACTTAGGCTCCTCTCTAGTTCCATCATAATTTGGAATAAAATCAACTGTTTCTTTTTCTAGATCTTCTAATATTTCTTCTGCTAAAGGAGTTAGTTTTGCTTCGGTGTTATGATTGATGAAGCCATTTGCTACAAAAGAATGGCATCTGCTGTCAACTTTAATGGAATATACGCTTTCTTTTTTATTCAATCTTTTGACATCCTTTACTCCGTCAAAGAAGAAATGATATCTTAGAAGCCATTTAATTAAGGCCTTATCGGTATTTTGTAAATAACTCGTTAATCTATTAAAATATCTATTTAAATTGTTATATCTGTCAAAATTGTGTTTTTTAATAAATTCGTTTTTATAATCTTTTCGCAGATACTCATTTAGAAAAGGGATATAATCTACTCTGCTCATTCTTGTGTTGTCTATACTCTCAATTGCTAAAAGACGAGAGTTCTTTTTTTTAGAAAAGAAACCGATTTCTTTCTTAAATCTTTTGATGTTTTCAACACCAGTTATTGCCAATTTATAACAACCGTTTCTTTTGTCGGTATACGGATAGGTTGAAATAATCCCGAAATTTAACAACAGAATCTTTAACTGTTCTATTAATTTTTTGCTTTTTGAATTATAAACAAGTTCTATGCTTTTTCCGTTGTGCCTTTTATCTGTATGAACTATAACAGAACCATCCCCTTCAAAAAGGGCAACGAGGAAAGATTTTATTACTTCTCGTTTTGAAAGCAATATACTAAATGGAATTTCTTTTTTTTCTGAGGTAGCTTGTTTTAACCCTATATTACTTAAAAATTCGACAACACGTTGATTGTAAATACTAAATTGAATGCAATCTCCCTTTAAATTGTTTTCATAAAGTTGAATACCTTTGAATTGTTTTTTAGCAATATTTTTAATTTTATTGTAAAAACAGATATCTTTATTACAAAACAATATTTGTTTTTGATGAAAACTTCCTTCAGAAACGAGAGCCCCAAGCAAAAATGCTAGATTTTTATTCATTTCTTTTGCAAGTCCTATATTTTTTTGTCTTTTATTTTTCGGATAATATTTATTTAAAATCAAATTTCTTTTACTAAATAATGAAGATTCGCGATTTATTAAAATAAAATCTTTTGTTGTTATATTTTCTAATAATTTCCATGTTATACTCGGCATTCCAAATTCATTAATATTCCAGCATAGGACAGGATGATTATATGTTCCCTTTAATTGATAACCGCATTTTGTTATTAAGGAAATAATTTTATGTTTTCCAGAATTGAAGAATCTATTGGCTGTTTTTTTATTACCTTGATAATTTAAAATCTTTAGATTTATATCCGATTCTTTTTTATCGGATATTTTACTAATTGGAATAATCCCTTTATCACTTAATAATAATGTGTTACCTGTAAGACAATATCTCATTGCAGCTGCAGGATCACCGTCTATTGACCCAAAATTACCTTGACCTTTAACCAAAGGATAACGTAATGAAAAATCCTGAGCCATTCTTACTAAAGCATCGTATACAGCAGCATCACCATGAGGATGGTATTTTCCCAAAACTTCTCCTACTACAGTAGCTGATTTTCTAGATTTCAAACTAGCTCCTAACCCTAATTCCTTCATAGCAAAAAGAATCCTTCTTTGAACAGGTTTTAATCCATCTCTAGCATCAGGCAAAGCTCGAGAGATAATAATAGACATTGCATAATCCAGATAAGATTCTTTAAGCTCTTCGCCTATGTCTCTTGATTGAACTGACTGATGATTATTTTTTTCTAATTCTTTTTTTTCTTTTTCTTTCATAAATTAATCAATTATTGCTTATTAAGAACTATTAATTTCGTTTCTTCTGGCAAATTATTTTTTCTGATCACTAATTTATCCATCACCTCTGGTTTCTTGCTTATAGATTTTATAAATTTATCAAGTGGATCTAATTTAATCTTTAAATTAGGCAAAGCATAATGCATTGGAATAATTATTTTAGGCTCAATTTGGTTAATAAAAGAGATTGCTTCCTCAGAATCAATTGTATAATTTCCTCCAACAGGAACTAAAAGAATATCAGTATTAGAAACTTTTTCTAAAATTTCTTCTTTTAATTTTGGTTCCCCTAAATCTCCTAAATGACAAATCGTAATATCTTCTGATTCTAAAAGATAAATTGTATTCTCCCCTCTTTCTTGCCCTCTTTTTTTATCATGAAAAGTTAAGAGGCCCTCAATACAAATTCCTCCTGTTTCTATTTCTCCAGGACCTTCTAAAATAAAAGGATCGCCCATAACAACGCTTTTGTTATTATGGTCCTCATGCTGATGAGTAACCAGAAGAACATCTGCCTTAAACCGCGAGGGCTTTAAGCCAGTAGCTGCTTCTGAATAAGGATCAATAGCAATCACCTTATTTTTAGTATCAAGGCGAAAAAAAGAATGACCAAACCATTGAATAATCATAGTACTTTATCTTAACATTTTTAAATTATTATTTCTAATATATTGATTTATTAAAAATACGAATACTAAAAAAAGTAATAACAAGATTAAAAATCAAAAGAACAATAACACATAAAAGCAAAGGGTGTGAAGTTATAATTAATATTTCCTCTTTTCTTAAAGACCCAGAAAGAATAACCCAACGCAGAGCATCGATGCCATAAGTTAAAGGATTATAATTAGCTATTTTTACCATCCAAGAAGGAGCATTGCTTAAAGGAAAAAACGCACCTGAAAGAAAAGCCATGGGAGCAAAAATAATTTGCGAAATAATAGAAAAACTTTCCATTTTTTTAAGACGAGAAACAAAAAAAATCCCTAAAGCAGCCATGCCATAACTGATTAGAAAAATTACCAACATAGTTTTTATAAAAAGAAATTTATTAAAACCAATTCCTAAATATGGAATAATTAATAAAATTAAAGCGCCTTGAATTAGAGCCGTAGTTGTTGCTCCTAAAATTCTACCTAGGATAATACAAGACCGGCTAGTTGGAGAGACCAAAATTTCTTTTAAAAAACCAAATTCTCTATCCCAAACAGCAGAGATCGTTGATGAAATAGCCATAACACTAACACTCAAACCTAAAATTCCTGGAAAGAAAAACTGAACAAAATCATACCCTAAAGCAGAAACAGAAAACATTGTTTTAAAACCAGTGCCAAAAACCACCAAAATAAGGATTGGTAAAAAAATTGAGGTAAAAAATTTTGCAGTATTACGAAAATAAATAAGTATTTCTCGATACCAAATTATATAAAGAGTTTTTATTTTTTTATTCATTATTTTTTTTAAATGGAGAAAATATTGAAAACAAAGAAGATAAATCAAATTTTTCTTCTGTCTCTTCTTCTATTTTTTTATTATTTTCTCTAATTTTCCTGCCTGTAATTTCTAAAAACACATCTTCTAAAGTAGGCCTTCGTAATTCCATAGAAATAATACGAGGACTAATTGCTTTTACTAAAACAGGTAAAAATTTATCACCATTATCTACTTTAACCCTTAATTCTTTACCAATTAATTTTATTGGATATTTGGCAAATTTTTTTTGAAACTCTTTTTCTGCTAATTGATTATCTTCTGTCCTAAAGAAAATAATATCTTCACCAATCATTTTTTTTAAATTCTCTGGACTATCAACAGCAACAATTGTACCATGATCTAAAATAGCTATTCGATCACAATTCTCAGCTTCGCTAAGATATTGGGTTGTTAAAAAAATCGTAACATTCTTCTTTTTTCTTAAAGTAAAAATGTAATCCCAAATTTTCTTTCTTGTTTGCGGATCTAGTCCAATAGTCGGCTCATCTAAAAACAAAATTTGTGGCCAATGGATTAGAGCCCTAACAAGCTCTAGCCTTCTTCTCATCCCACCAGAGAATGTTTCCACTTTCATTTTTCTTTTATCCCAAAGCTCACAAAACTTCAAAAGCTCTCTTTTCCTTTGGTTATATTCTTTAAGAGAAACTCCATAAAGCATGGCATGAAGATAAAGATTCTCTTCAGCAGTTAAATGATTGTCTAGAATAGTCTCTTGAAAAACTAACCCAATTGATCTTCTAACAGCTGCTGATTGATTATTAATATTGTAACCATTCACATAAGCCTGTCCTGAGCTTAATTGAGAAAGAGTGCAAAGAATATTAATAATTGTTGTTTTTCCTGCTCCATTAGGACCCAAGAGACCAAAAACTTCTCCCTTTTCTACAGAAAAAGAAACACCATCAAGGGCGTTAACATTTTTGTATCTTTTTTTTAGGTTTTCTACTTGAATAACCTCTGAAATATTGTTTTTATTTTCTTCAATTTGCTCAGCTTTCTCTGATAAAGAACTCATAAAAATTCAATTTTACCTTAATTTTATTTATATAATCCCCATTTTTTCTTTTACTTCTTGAATTGTTTGCTTGGCAATTTTAGAGGCATATACTTTGCCCTGCTTTAATATCTCATCAACCAATTTAGGATTTTCTTGATAATATTTTCTTTTTTCCTGAATTGGTTTTAATTCTTCATATATTGCTATTGCTAATTCTTCTTTTAATAATTTATATTGTATACCTTTTTTAATATAAAGCTTTTCATAGCTTTTTCTTTTTTCTTTTCCTTTAAATAATTCTATTAACTCCAGTAAAACAGCCACCCCTCCTTTATTTGGCACTTTTTTACCTTTACCTGAATCTGTTGGAACTTTAGACAATTTCTCCTTAATAACATTTAAGTTATCAACAAGGTTAATATAACTGCCTTTTTTTGATTTAGACATCTTTCCTTCTCCTGTTAAAGAAGGAATGTATGATGAAGGCATAAAATATGCCTGTGGCTCAGGAAAAGTTAAGCCAAAACGACGATTAAAAATCCTAGCAATTTCTCTTGTAACTTCTAGATGAGGAGACTGATCTTTCCCCACTGGAACAAATTGAGCTTTATAAAGCAATATATCAGCTGCCATTAAAACAGGGTAATAAAAAAGCCCTATATTTACATACTGAGGTTGTTCTTTTTTCTTCTCCTTATAAGTAGGTAACTGTTCTAAACGAGAAACAGGATAAATTGTGCCTAAAAGATAGGCTAATTCAATATGTTCTGGAACTTGAGACTGAACTAAAAAATGACATTTTTTAGGATCTAACCCACAGGCTAAATACTCTAAAATCACTTCACGAATTTGATCTTGATAAGTTTTTGGATTATAAGGGGAAGTTATTCCATGAAGATCAACTACTGCGTAAATACAATCGTAATTTTTTTTGTTTTGAAGCTCTATATACCCTTTTAGTCCGCCTAAATAATTTCCTAAATGAAGAAAACCGGTTGGTCGAGTTCCGGAAAAAATTCGAATTTTTGAATTTTCTTTTTTTATCATTGATTTTATATCAATCAGAGCGGGTAACGGGATTCGAACCCGTGCCTGAACCTTGGAAGGGTTCCATACTACCACTATACTATACCCGCAAATAAAAAGACCTAAAAAAGATCTTACACTTATTTTAACTCTTCTTTTACAAAAAATCAATTAGAAAAACTCATAATAAATAAAAACTGTAAATTATTAATTTTTACTTTCTTTTATTAAATCAATTTTCTTATTTGTCCTTTATCTATTGACAATTAAAGCATTACGTGATACTATTGTAATAATCTCTTTAACTAATAAAAGTTAAAAATAAGGCAAAATAATTAAACACAAAATATATGAAATTATTTCATTTCACAAAGACACAAAAAAGTTCAATTTTAAGCCTAATGTTAGGTGGATTTTTAATACTTGGATTATTAGCACCAATTTTTACTAATGCCGCTATTTTAGTTACTGGCACAAGCATTGTTAGCACAACAACCACAAGACCCTCTTCTAGTGATAGTAGCAATTCTACTTCTACCTCTACAACTCACCCTTTATGCCATGGTCCTTCTTGTACCACAACAACCACTCGTCCTCATATTGCTACAATAAGCACTACAACAACTAATCATCCTGTTTGTCATCATCCTGATTGTCACGAACCCACCACTACAACAACCACTAAGCCTAAACCCACAACAACTACAACAACTACAACAACTCTTTGCCCTGCGGTAACAACAAATATATATACAACAACACCTTCTATTCCTTATAACGGTTCTGCTATTTTAAATTGGAGCTCTGTTAATGCTAATCAATGTAATGTTTTTGCTTCTCCATATAATAGCCAATGGAATGGTAGTGTTAATTTAAACGGAACCAAGAACATTATTAATCTTACTAAAACCACTACTTTTTCAATTACTTGTTCAAATTCTTGTGGAAAACAAGATACAAAAAATACTGTGGTATATGTTCAAACCGAACCTACTCGATATTCTTGCAATACATCTACTTGGCAATGTGTTCTAGATAATTATGGGCCATATACTTCTTTAAATGCCTGCCAAACTGATTGTCAACCAACAACTCAGCCACTATCTGTCTCTTGTTATGCTTCTCCTAGCTCAGCTCAAGTTAATCAAACTGTAACTTTTTACAGCAATGTTAGCGGAGGATCAGGTAATTATACATATCAATGGTCTGGAGTAGCTTCTGGTTATCAATCTTATTCACAAAGATCTTTCAGCAATACTGGAACTCAAACAGCTTACCTTACTGTTTATGATTCCCAAGGGAAAAGCGCTAGCACTTCTTGTAATGCGTATATAGGAGGAAGCCAATGTGCTAACCCCCCAACAGTAAATCTTTGGGCTGATAAATATACTATTAATCAAGAAGAGATTACTTACTTAAGATGGTCTTCTAACAACACTAATTACTGCGTTGCCTCAAATGGATGGAGTGGAAACAAATCCACTAGTGGATATGAAACCATTTCTCCTAATAATGACACAACCTATCACTTGACTTGCTATGGTTATGATAGTTGTGGACAAGTTTCTCAATCAGTAACTATCTATGTCTCTTCTACTAGAACCAATTTAAGTCTTACTAAATTAGGTCGCAATCTTTCAGCTGGAGGAAGAGTATATTCTAAAACAATCCAAGCTGCCCAAGGAGATGTAATTGAGTTCTATCTTACTGTAAGCGCTGGAAGTAATAAAGATCTTTATAATGTCATTGTTAAAGATATTTTACCAACAAATCTTAATTATAGACCTGGTACTACAAAAGTAGATGGGGTTACCCAAGCTGATACGATCACCACAACAGGATTATCTCTTGGAACTCTTAATCGTGGAACTACTAAAAATATTTCTTTTCAAGCAATTAATACTTCTTCTGTTACTTATTTAAGCTATACTAATACTGCTGAAGTAACTGCAAATAATGAAAATAAAGTTACGGACACTGCCACTATTTTGCATGGGATAGTAGCTGGAGCAGCTACAGTGGTAACTGGAGCTGAAAACTATTTCTTAATTTCTCTTATTGTTAGCTTTATCTTCGCTTTATTAGCTTTGTATTATTTGAAATTCAACCCACACGGAAAAATGGCTTTAGCAACAATAGAAAGTAAAACTCGTGATGCTTACCTTTCTTACGCTCGATACCAAATTAAAAATAAAAAATAAATAATACAATTAAGGAAAGCTTGATACGAATTAAAACCACCCTAAATTAGGGTGGTTTTAATTTTAAAAGGGTGACCAGAGGGATTTGAACCCTCGCTGACAGTTCCACAGACTGCCGTGCTAACCACTACACCATGGCCACCATCAATAGAGTATTAAGTATAAATCAAAACATCTTTTCTTTCAAGTAAAATTATGATAGAATAAACAAGTTCTCCCTGTGGCTTAACTGGATAAAGCAACTCCCTTCTAAGGAGTAGATTGCAGGTTCGAGTCCTGCCAGGGAGACAAAATCCGGGGGATAGTGTAATGGTAGCACGAGTCCTTTGGGAGGATTTAGTCCGGGTTCAAGTCCCGGTTCCCCGACCAATAAATTATTTTCTCTATAACGGAATATGACAATTTGGACATTTTAAACCTGAGCAAGGAGTTCCTCTCTGGTGAGATTTTTTATATCCACACTCTGGACAAACACAATAGCCACCAGGTCCTTGTCTTTGCCACTTAAAACTCTTACCAAATTCAGGTTGATAAAAACTATTTTCTAATTCATGACTAGTAACTTGAATAACAATGTAATGTAATGTTTCTATTGATTCAAGCAATTTTTTTCTTAAATCATCTGATATATTGTTTGCTTCATTAATTGTTAAATTACTTGGCAGCTTTATTTCTAGACTAGCTGTAATAATTGGCCCTTTTTTTTGAGTTTTTAATGAAGATAATTCAATTTTTTCGCTTTTAATAATTGATTTTATTTTTTCTTCAATTTCTTCTCCTGCAGAAGAATCAAGCAAAGAATCAATTGCTTCTTTGCCTAAAGAAAAAGATTCTTTAATAATATAAAGGCCTATTAAGAAAGCTAGTAAAGAATCTATATAAAGCCAATATTTTGTTAGAAACAAACCAATAAAAACAACTAACGAGATATAAACATCAATTCTTGAATGAATTCCATCTGAAAGCAAGCTAATAGAATTTTCTTTTTTACCATAATAAATTTTCAGTCTTGCCATTACTTCATTGACTATTGCTGAAATAGCCATTATCCCAAAAACCAAAGGGCTAAATATGATTTTTTCAGGCATTAAAAACCCTTGATAAGATTCATAAATAATTCCAACTCCTGTTATTAATAAAATAAACGTAATAATTATTCCAGCTAAAACTTCAAATTTATAATAACCATAAGGATGTTTTTTATCAGCTGGTTTTTGAGATAATTTAATACCAAAATAGCTTATCGCTGAAGCAAAAATGTCCATAAAAGAATGAAGCCCTTCTGCTAAAACCGCTGATGATTTTGAAAAAAATCCTACTATAATTTTTCCTCCAGCTAAAAATACATTTGCAAAAATAGCAATCATTGCTATTTTCCCTTTTTTTTCTATTAAACCCATTTTTATTTAATAAATTAATTTTTAGAATTTTTTATTTCTTTAATTGCGTTTAAAGGACATATTTCCTGACACTTACCACATTTCTTACATTTTTTTTGATCAATGAAAGCTTTACCATCTTTTCCTATTTTTATTGCTCCATAAGGACAAATTTGGACACAAGCTCCACAACCAGCACAAATTTCTTTTTTAACTTCAAATTTCATAATAAGTTTTAATAAAATTTATTTTTTAATAAACGGACATTTATCTTGCTTAACTTTGCCATCTAAAACTGCTCTTATAAATTCATTGCAAGACTTAAATCCACATTTACCACAGTTTAAATTTGGAACTAAACTTTTAATTTTTTTTCCTGCTAGAAATCTTTTTTGAGCAGATACTTCATCAAGAATTTTATTACCATAGCAATAACCACAAACAGCTGAAGGCATTGATTGTTTTAAAGTTAATTTTTTTTCTTTTAACTCAGATATCGATTTTATATATTCTATAATATCGATTGCTCCTTCTCCTGTTAATCCATTGGCTTCTACTATCTTAGCTCCTTGATTAACTTTCAAAATATTCGCTCTAAAAATTTCTCTTTCTGCTTGAGAAATTAAATCTCCTTTACTAACAGCGACAATATCTGCTTGAGTTAAAATAGGTCCATATCTCTCAGGCTGACCTGCAGTAGCATCTATAACATTAATCCCTAAGCCTTCTTTTACATAAGGAGAACAACGCAAACATAATCCAGCTGTTTCTAAAATAATAATATCTTTATCCTGATTCTCTTTAATAATTTTAGGAGTTTCTAAAGCCTCAAAATGGTCTGGGCAAAGATCTTGAGCCAGTTTTTTTATACTTTTTATTTTATATTTTTCTGAAATATACTCATCGTCTTTTGTCTGCAAACAATCAAATTTTACAAAACAAATCTTAAATTGATCTTTTAATTCTTCGATAACATATTTTATAATACTAGTTTTTCCAGAACCAGGGGTTCCAGCAAAAATTATAAGTTTCATATTTTTTTTCTTGATTTAGTTGGTTCACAAAACAAGCAAACTTCATCAATCATTTCGCCTTTTCTAATTTTTTCTCTAATATCTAAACTATAACTTTCTGCCCAATTTAAATAATAAGCAATACCTTTTTCTCTTAAAGTAGTTTTTAAAACTTTTACAACTCCTCCATTTTTAATAATTAATCTCTTTGATGCGTTTAAAGCTAACGAGGGGTCATGAGTAACAATCAAAACAATTTTATTTTCTTGAATTAAAAATTCTATTGCTTTTTCTTTTTTAATTCCAGCGTTTTCTATTTCATCAATTAAAATAATAGGAGAAATACTTATATTAGCAATATCAGCAACCATTAATGCCCTACTTTGCCCACCTGATAAATTTAATAAATTCATTTTTGGAGAAATCGGCTCGCCACTAATTTCATTTGCTTCATCTAAAATTTCTTTTAATAATTTTTCTTTTATCGTTTTTCCTCGAGCTTGCATATGAAGTTTTAAAAAATTCTCAACTGAAACATCGGTTAGAAAATTCATGCTCTGAGACAAAGAAGCAATTAATTTTTTTTTGGGATTAAATCTTAACTCTTTATTAGGAACCTTATCATTTACTAAAATCGTTCTTTTGCTCTTTGTATCTTTCTGAGCTAACTTCTCAATATCATAAAGAAACTGACTTTTACCAGCACCTGTTAAACCAACAATAGCAACAACTTCTCCTTTATTAATTTCAATTTTTTCAAACTTTTCTTTTTGACCTAGTTTATTTAATCCTGGAAAAATTGTAATTTTTTTAATTTCTTCAATTTTACTGTTTTTATAATTTTTCATTTTCTGTCATATAATAAACTTTCTTTTTATCTTACAATAAAATCATCAAAATTCATAGTTTATTATGTTCTTTAAAATATTTTTTAATTCTCTGGTCACATAACTATATATTATTTTGAGTATATACCCATAATAATTTCTTGTCAATCATTATCATTCTTGCTATTCTATTTAAAATATTTCTATTATTTACTTTATAAAAAAATCCTGTCAATTGGGCTCATAGTATAATGGCAATACACCGCACTCGCATTGCGGAAACGCGAGTTCGATTCTCGCTGAGTCCACAAAAAAACAAATTAAGCATAAAATCATTACCTTTGGATATTAAATCCTTTTTTTATTAATAAATTATATTTAAATGTTTCACACTTTGTTTCACACAATGTTTTACGTGAAACATTTTGTTACAATAAATTATATTTTTGGCTTAATAGAGCTGAAACCAGCTTAAATACCAGGTTTGCGCATAAATAAGCCAAATTTTAAATGAAAAAACAAAAAATGGCTTTGTTAATAGTGTTTCACACTTTGTTTCACACAATGTTTCACGTGAAACAAAGTATAAATTTTTATAAATCATTAATAAATGATTAAAAACCCTTATTATTAATAAAATAAGCAATCTGTTATTCTTTATTCAAAGCAAAACAAACTTATTTAAAACCATTTTCTAATAATTAAATTCGTTTAAAAATAACTAATTGAATTGACGGACTTAAATTAAAGCTATTAGAAAATAGAACTTTTCTCTGTAACACAAACATGTTTTAAAAAAATTGATAAAATGGGTTGACTTTTTTAAAAAAAAGCGTAAGCTATTATTAGTATTGATGAGATCGCCCAAAGGCGATCTTTCTTAATTCTAATTTAAATAAAAAATTAAATATAAAAAAATGCTAGATTTAAAAACTTTAAAACCATTAATACGTCAAATTGCTGAAGAAAAAGGTTTATCAGAAGAAAGAGTCTTTGAAGCCTTAGAAGTTGCTTTTGCTGCTGCTTATAAAAAAGAGTACGGAAAAAGAACTCAAGCAATTCATGCAAAAATTAATCCTGATAATGGAATTTTAGAATTTTGGCAAACTAAAATTGCCCTTGATGAAAACTCTATAATCACTGATGAAGAAATAGAAAATGAAGAATCTCAAGAAAACACAAAAAAACAAAATGAAAAAGCCCAAAAAGAAACAGCAGAAAAAGATGATCAAGAATTACGTAAAGTTAAATTTAATCCTGACAGACATATTCTTTTAGAAGAAGCAAAAAAAATAAAACCGGATTGCGAAAATGGAGAAGAGCTTATTTTTCCCCTGGAAGTTAAAAGTGATTTTAGTCGTATTGCTGCCCAAACAGCAAAACAAGTTATCCTTCAAAAATTAAAAGAACTAGAAAAAGATAATATTATTTCAGAATTTAAAGAAAAAGAAGGAAAAATAGTTAGTGGAATCATACAAAGAATTGAAAGAAAAAATGTTTATGTTGATTTAGGTAAAACATTTGGTGTTTTATATATTAACGAAGGAATACCTAGAGAGTATTATCGTGTTGGCGAAAGAAAGAAATTTTATATTCTTCGATTAGAAGAGAAGGGAAGAGGTCCTGTTATTTTATTATCTCGTTCTCATCCAAAATTTGTTTCTGGTTTGTTTGAAATGGAAGTACCTGAAATAGCTGAAGGCATTGTAGAGATAAAATCCATTGCCCGTGAACCAGGAAACAGAACAAAAATATCTGTTGAATCTAACGAAGAAAGCGTTGATCCAGTTGGGGCTTGTGTTGGACAAAAAGGCACTCGAGTAACTACTATTATTGACGAGCTTAACGGAGAAAAAATAGATATTATTCCATATTCAGAAGAACCAACTAAATATGTTTCTTTTGCCTTAGGCCCTGCAAAAATTTCAGAAGCAGAAGTTGTTTCAGAAAAAAGGGAAGTTAGGGTTTTTGTTCCTCCTGAACAACTATCTTTAGCTATTGGAAAAAACGGTCAAAATGTACGTTTAGCAGCTAAGCTTACTGGATGGAAAATTGATATTAGATCAGCCCTTGCTCCTGAAGAAAAAATAGAAGGAGGAACTGCTGAAGCAGAACTTGAAAACGAAAATAAAGAAAACTTAGAAATTCAAGACGAACAAACACAAAAGGACAAAAAAACTAAAAAGAATTCTAAAGAAAATAAAAATGGAAATTAAAATTAACTCACTCCAAAAATCAAAAAAAGAAATTATTGCTTCTCTTAATCAAAAAGATCTCTTGCCTTTTAAAGAAGAAGCTTTAAAAGAGCTAAATAAAGATCTTCAAATTAATGGATATCGATTAGGAAAAGCCCCATTATCAATTGCTAAAAATCATTTACCTTCTTTAAAGGTTTATGAAAAAATGGCAAGTTTAGCAATTGAGCAGATTTACCCTAAGATTATAAAAGAAAAAAAAATTCAAGCAATTGGTTATCCAAGTATTAATATCACAAAAATTATTCCTGACCAAGAAGTAGAATTTAAAGCTGAAGTCTCAGTTATCCCACACATTGAAATGCCTGATTATCAAGAAATCATCAAAAAAATACCTAAGGCTAAAAAAGAAACCTTGGTTATTGAAGAAAAAGAAATTGAGCAAGCTTTCATTTGGCTCCAAAATTCCCGCGCTAGTTTAGAAAAAGTAAATCGCCCAGCAAAAAAAGAAGACATTGTTACAATAGACTATCAAATAAAAGAAGATAAAAACCTAATAGAAAACGGAGAAGATAAAGATTATTCTTTTATTTTAGGAAAAGGAAATTTTATTCCTGGTTTTGAAGATAATTTAATTGGTATGAAATCTGGGGAAGAAAAAAAATTTGAACTTGTCGTTCCTAAAGATTGGGCACAAAAAAATCTTCAAAATAAAAAATTAACTATAAACGTTTCCTTAAAAGAAATAAAAACAAAACAATTACCTTCTCTAGATGATAAATTTGCTCAAAGCGTTGGTGAATTTAAAAGCTTAGAAGATTTAAAAAAGAATATTCGAGAAGGTCTTCTTTTAGAAAAAAAACAAAAAGAAACTGAGAAATGGCGACTAGAAGCATTAGAGAAAATAACTACTGAGACAAAAGCTGATCTTCCTGAAATACTTGTTCAAAATGAAATTGAAAAAATGATTGAGGAGCTAAAAGCTCAATTAGATAAAATGCAGTTGCCTTTTGAAAAATATCTTGAACAGATTAAAAAAGACGAGAAGGAATTAAGAAAAGAACTTCAAGAATTAGCAGAAAAAAGAGTAATCTCAGCTTTAGTTTTAAGAGAAATAGCTTCTATTGAAAAAATAGAAGTATCTGAAAAAGAAATTGAAGAAAAAGTTAATGAAATCTTAAAACAAATTCCAGAAACTGAAAAAAAAGAAAATATTGATAAAAACAATTTAAAAGAATTTGCCTTAGGGATTATTAGGAATGAAAAAGTATTTCAAATATTAGAAGGGGAGCAAAGAGAAAACAACCAAGATAAAAATAACCAAACTTAAAATAGAAAGCCCAAAGCCCATCTTGTCCCAAAAATTATAAGAGTATTTTAGAACCACTTCTTCTTGGTCAGGAATAACCATCATAAAGCTAGGACTTATTAAATATGGCCCGTTGCCTCCTTGGACTTGCCATCCAGGAAAATAAGTATATTTAATTAAATGAGGCTTACCTAATTGATTGGTAGAAAAAATTAAATAATCATTCCCTATTTCTTTAATCTCAATTTCTGTTTGCTCTATTAACAATTCTTTATCAAGAGCTTGTAAATTTTTTTCAATTTCTTCAAGCTCTTTTTTATTTTGATAGAAAACTATTGGCTGCGATAAATCCATTTCTTGATACCAATCAATTGATCTATCTAGCCACTGATTAGTTTTTAATTCTAAGCTAATATTTGAAAACACTTTGACTAAATCAGAATTAGGTATTTCATAAACACGAAACTCACTAATATCAGCTAATTTTATAAAATATTCATCAGCCAATTGCTTAATCTCGTTAGTATAGGCTACAAAATATTGAGCTCCAAAATATTCTAAATGCTTTACTCCGTTTTCAAAATCAAAAGAAGGATAATTTAAACCAGCAATAGCAGAAGTAGGTGTTTTTGTTGTTTCTGCCTGATTAATAAAATGAAAATAACCAGAAAGAGAAGATTCAATTAATAACCCTTCAAAAGTGGGTTTACCAGTAAAAATAGGTAAATTTTCTAAAACACGAGGGGTTCCAAATCTATCATACTCTGAACGATATTCCCACATTACTCTACCAAAAGGAAGATCTTTTAGATAATCAGAAAGATCTCTTAAATCTGGCCAGGCATCTTTATTTTGTAGTCCTTCATAATTCCATTGCATCCAAAAAGGAATGTAGGAAATATTTGCTGGTAAATAAAAAAAGATAAAACTTATTGAAAAAATTGATAAGAAGATGAAAGGGAATAATTTTTTTGTTAATTGCAATAAAGAACCCAAGCCATAAGCAGCAATCAATAAACTCCCCATTAAAATAAAAGGCAAAAATCTAGTATTCCAAATACTAGAATTATTAAGAAACAAAAAGGGTATCAAAGAACCACCAACTATATAAAGAAGGGGAAGAATTTTTTTATCTTTCTTAAATAAAGCATAAATTATTCCTATTACAGCAAATATTTGTAAAATAAATAAAGAAGAAGGAAAAATTTCTTCTGCCTTAATTACCTTGGTCCAACTCATCTTGGAGGTATAAGACAATAATGCCAGAAAAGGCAAAGACCAAAAGGCAGTTAAAGCAAAAGCCATACCAAAAACTTTAGCTAAATAAAAAAAGACTTTTTTTGCTTCTTTTTGAATTATGCTTTGTATGAAAATAATGAAGCCTACTAAAATTGATACGATTACTGAAAAAGGGTGAATCAACACCATTAAAGACAAAACAAAAATATTGCTTTTCAAATAATTATTTTCTCTTATCCCTTTAATCAATAATCCAATAAATAAAAAGAAAAGAGCAAAAGCAAAAGAATAAGAAAACTCCCCAGCTAAAGTACTAGGAATATTGGCTCCGTAAATAGAAAATTTTTCTAAGAATAAGTACGCCAAGCTTAAAAGTGCCCCAAAAGAAGGGATTGGAAATTTAAATCCAAGAAATAATAAACAAAGAAAAACAGATATTGGCAAGAGAAAAGTACCAGCAAGGGTAATTAATTTAAAGGCAACATTTAAAGGGATAACATAACTCAATATTGTTGTTAAATAATAAAGAAGAGGAGGATAAAAATATAAAAATGGAAAACCTGCATACCAATCAGGAGACCACCATTTTATTTTTGGAAAAATTTCTTGAGCATAATAAGCAATGTAATTATGAGACCCTGTGTCCCCACCACCAATCATTGTATCTGCAAAGACTAATTCCCAAGGGACTTGATAGATTAAAAAGCCATAAATAAAAATAAAAATTAAAACAATAAATATTTTTTGAAATTTAAGATATTTCATATTTATTAAATCTTATAATAAGAAGATCAATAATGACTCTGAATATTTTTGTTAAATTAAAAGTAGAAGGAGATAAAGAAGACTCTTCCTGCTCAACCAAAACCTCAGCTACAGGATAACTTAATTTTTTTGCTAAATAAAGAATTTCTATATCAGTAGCAAAACCGTTAATTATGGTAGAAGATATTATTTTTTTACCTTCGCTTTTAGCAAAACCTTTTAAACCACATTGAGTATCAAAATATTTAAACCCAAAAAGGATTATCAATATTAAATAAAGCAAAGGTCTAAGCAATTTTTTATAGAACTTATCATTATGAAATTCTTTCCTACGAGCAATCACAATTGGTTTACCTTTTTTTAATATTTGGAAAACTCTTTCAATATCTTTAACATTAAAAGGTAAATCAGCGTCTGTAAAAACAAGATACTTCCCCTGAGAACGAGCAAATCCTTTACGCAAGCTATATCCTTTTCCCTGGTTCTTTTTATTTTCTAAATAAACAATTTGGTCTTTAAAGATGTCTTTTATTTTTTCAGTATTGTCTGTGCTGCCATCATTAACAACAATAATCTCTGCTTGAGGAAAATATTCAATTAAAGATTTTATTGTATTATTTATCCATTCTCCTTTTTGGTAAGCAGGAATTATAATTGATAATTCTTTCTGTTTCATATTAAATTGCATTATACTAATTTTGTTTTAATTTTACCAGAGACTATTTTACAATTATCTCTAATTTTGGTATAATAAAATACTTAAAATTATTAAATAAAAAATTAATGGCAATCCAAAATCCTAATAATATGGTCTTAATCCCAACAGTAATTGAAAAATCAAATATCGGTGAAAGAGTTTATGATATTTACTCACGTCTTTTAAAAGAAAGGATTATCTTCCTAGGAGGACCAATTGATGATGCTTTAGCAAATACTATTATTGCTCAGCTTTTATTCTTAGAGCACCAAGACAACAAAAAAGATATTCTTTTATACATCAATTCTCCAGGAGGATCAGTAACTTCTACTTTAGCTATTTATGATACTATGCAATATGTTAAATGCGACGTTTCTTCTCTTTGCTTAGGAATGGCTGCTTCTGGTGCTGCAGTTCTTTTAGCAGCTGGTGAAAAAGGGAAGCGCTTTGCTTTACCTAATGCAGAAATTTTACTTCACCAAGTCATGGGTGAAGCTGGAGGACAAGCTACAGAAATAGAAATTGCTGCTAAACAAATTCTTCGAGTTAAAAAACAACTCAACCAACTTTTAGCCAAGCATACTGGACAATCTATCTCTAAAATCTCCAAAGAAACTGATAGAGATTTCTGGCTTACCCCTGAAGAAGCGAAAAAATATGGTATCATTGATGATATTATAAAAACTAAAAAATAATTATGGGATTTGAGCAACCAAAATTTAATAATGAACCGACCGAACCAAAAGAGAAGAAAGCAGGAGAAAATGGTTGGGTAGTTGAAAATGGCATTTGGAGAAAGCGTACAAAAGAAGAATTAATTGAATTAATAGACCAAAGCACAGAAAAAAATGAAGAAGAAATCGAAAAAGAAGGAGACAAAAGACGAACAGAAATAGATCGAGAATATGAAAAAATAGAAAATAAAGAATATAAAACACCAGGAGACATAGAAAAAATGAAAAAGCTAGAAAGAGAGCACCAAGAATTATCAAAACAGATTAAAAAAGGCGAGGAAGAAAACATAAAAGAAAACGAAGAAATTAAAACAGAAAAACCGAAGGGAGAGAAAAAAGAAGAGAAAGAAAAGCCCGAACCAAAAGCAGAAAACAAAGAATCAAAATTAGAAAAAGAAATAATAGCAGATTATTATGAAGAAATAGAAAAAATTAAAAATATCCCTGAAGATACTAGTGGACAAAAAAAACAAAAAGCAGAAAAATATTTTGAATTAATTGATAGCTGGAAAGATTTCGGACACAAAGATAATTACAAAGGCATTCAAAAAATTATTTTAGAACTTGATAAGCTTGAACCAGGAGCCTGGTTTTATAATTTAGCAAAAACACAAAAGATCAATGAATTAGTCATAACCATGGCCTCAAAGTACAAAGAATGGGACCTTGAAAGTAAAGAAAAAACAAAATTAATAAAAAAAATTATTAATAAACAAGAAAAAGGAATCTGGGAAAACAAAGACAAAACACTAAAGCAAGTAGCAGAGATTTTAGCTTCACAAGAGATTCCTTATAAAGATAACATTGATTTTATTATTAAAGATATTAAAAATCCTGAAATTAAAACAGAAGCTATAACAGAAATATCTGATATCGAGAAAAAATCTATTGAACAAAAAAAACAACTTTTAAAAAAAATTAAAGAAGAAGCAAAAGAAGAAAAAATAGATCCCGAAAACCTAGAAAAAACATCTTCGTCATTAGGGCTTGATAAATTATTACAAGACCCTGAGGCTATATCTAAAATGTTTGCCGAATCTTCTGAATTAATGAAAAATCCTGAAATTCAGAAAAAATGGCAGGAATTAAATAAAACTATTGAAAAAATTACTAAAGAGAAAAAGGAAGCTTCACCAATACCAGATTCTATAAAAAAAGCAAAAGAATCCATCAAAAAACCAGGATCAGGATTAGAAACAATTTTTGGCGCAGCTGGATGGATAGTATTATTATTTCTTACTCTTTTCATGTTAGTTGAATTAAAAGGAGTAGATTATCTTGTCCAACAATCTTCAGGTGGTAAGAAAAAATAAATATTTTTTAATACAAAGGTCGAAATTTATTATTGATTTTTACTAATTAATAATTAGTAAAAAATAAAAATGTTTAAATGCAACAAAATTTTTTAAACAACTTTCCTTCAGAAATCCAAGAAACTGTTTCAAAACTATACGACACTATCTTAGAACGTTCATTGATGGAAGCTTATCAAAAGCTAGACGATACTCAAAAATCAATGATGGCCACTATTTTTAATACAGATGATGAAAAGAAAAAGAAAAATTTCTTAAAAGAATATGTCGGGGATTTACAAGATATTATGATAAGGGAAACAAAAAAAATAATAGAAGAGATAAAAAAAACAGCCTGCTAATTAGCAAGCTTTTTTTATTATTATTTTCTATCAAAAATTAATATGAGCGGCAGACCGGACTTGAACCGGCGACCTTCTCCTTGGCAAGGAGACGTTCTACCACTGAACTACTGCCGCAATAAAATTGTAAAAATATTTCTTAATTACTCTGTTTTTAATAATAGCAATTTTTTTTATTAACGTCAATTGACTTTTAAAATTTTTGTTTTTATGATAGAATATCTGTGTTAAATCTATGGATAAAAAAATACTTACAGAAATAAAAAAGAAATTAGAGCAAGAACAAGCCCTCTTAAAAGAGGACTTATTAAGATTTGCTGATAAAGACAAGAAATTGCCTGATGATTATGATACCCGCTTTCCAGACCTTGGGGGGCGCTCTTCTGCACCAGATGAAAGCGCAGAAGAGGTAGAAACATATGAAAACCTCTTAGCCATTGAATATGCTTTAGAATCACGCTTAAAAGAGGTAAATGAGGCCTTAGAAAAGATTAATAATAATAATTATGGTCGTTGTGATATTTGCAAGAAAAACATTGAAATAGGCCGCTTAAAAGCCAATCCAGCAGCAAAATCTTGCCTTTCGTGCGCTAAAAAAGAAAAATAATTATATTTTAATATATTTTAAAAGCGGCAGGGGATATATCCTGCTGCTATTTTTATTTAACAAAGGGATTTTGAGCACCACGGACTTCAAAATGAAGATGGCAACCATTAGAATTTCCTGTATCTCCCATCCGGCCTATTACATCTCCTTGATAAACTTTATTTCCTTCTCTCACTAAGACTTCGTTTAAATGAGCATATACAGTTATTGTGCCATTATAATGTTGGATTTTAACCAAGTTTCCATAACCTAAGTTATAAACGCCAAATCCCTTAGCCTCAGTTACTATTCCGTCAGCAGAAGCATAAATAGGGCTGCCACAAGAATTAATAATATCAACAGCATTATAATAATGAAGAACTCCTTTATTCCATCCCCCAGAAGCAGGATAAGCAAAAAATTCTGGATAATCAGGCCAAAAGCTTATATCTTCTGTCATTGGCTTAAGCCCAGAAGAAGCAGAAGAAGAAATAGTTGGAGAACTGCCTGAAGAGCTAACTGAGGAAAGAACTCCTCCAGGAATAATAATTTCTTGGCCTATTTGAACAGAACTTTCGTCTTTTAAATTATTAAAACTGACAATTTCATCTATTGGAGCCTTGTATTTCGAAGCAATTGTTGATAAAACCTCTCCTTCCTTCACTTTATGACTGATTCCTGAAACCGGCAAAATAGCAATTTCCTGCCCAGGCTGAATAACAGAGCTGGAATTAAGATCATTTGCCCAGAGAACCGTATTTAAACTTACATCAAAATTAGCTGCTATTTTACCAGGACTGTCTCCATCTTGAACAGTATAATTAATAATTGCATTTCTTTGAATTGAGGGCAAAAAAACTTCAGCAGGAGAATTAATACTTAAAAAACTGTCATTATCAATAACAGTTAAATAATTTGGATCTTCTTGATTGTTCTCATTTAAGTTTTGTTCTGCAATTTGAGCACCATCAACACTTAAATGCTCTGTATAAGCATAAGCTGTTTTAGAGAATGAACTGCTTTCTAACATCACTGGGCCACCATGCTCTCTAATTAAAAATTCTTCCCCTTGTTTCTGAACCATCATTACATGGGAAGAAAGATAAGTATTACCAAAAAAGAAAGAAAATATAAACAAACCAATTACTACTTGCAGTAAAGGCAAAGGAATTATTCGTTGTTTTTTTTCTATTATTTTAAGCCAACGCTTAACAGTATCCATTCCTTTGTTAAATTGTCTTTTCTAAATTAAAATGTTAATTTAGTATTAATAACGCTATTTAAAAAGCCTTTTTGAAGGCCTTATCAATAATTTTAACAAAAACATTTCAAAAGTCAACCCCAGCCTTAAATGGGCTTTATTTAATAATTAAACCTTTTTAAAATCTATTGACTTAAATTCAATGATGTTCCAACCTTGCAATTCATCGTCTCTGATAAAGAAATTACAGGAGTTCTCCCAGATAAATTAAAATCACGTAAATTAACCACTGTTAAATTAGTCGGCAAGAATACTCCTCTGACTACACCAAAAGGAACTTCACTACTTACCCATATTTCTGTTTGGTATTCATCAATAAACTTTGCCACCTGAACTGTTTTTCCAGTTTCAGTTGTAAAAGTCCCATAAGTATAATCAATCATTGAATGATATTTATCAGGTGTAAAAACTGATGGTAAATATGCTTCAAACCCAGGCATTATTAATTCCATTAAAGACTGGCTGACACAAATAACATCTTCTCCTTGCTTATTCTTGCTTACCATTTTTATAATCTCATCTGAATTTTCGTCATACCATACTTGAAGAATAGAGCCAGAATTATCTAAAACATTAGAATCTGTTTCTACTCCATATGCCAAAACTCCTTCAATATTTGCCTGCCCTAAATAAATAGATCTTTGCAGACTTTGCCTTCCTTCTTCATCAACAATAATTAATTCAGACCAACCTCCTTGTTGAGGCCGATGAAAGCCTGTATAAATACCTGATTCCCAGCCACCATATGTAAGGTCGACTTCTTCTCTTCTATTAGATAAAATAATTATAGCCACTAGAGCAATTAAAAGAATTGCTAGAACAATAATTAAATTTCTATATTTTTTGTTCATTTTATTTTTTATATTATATGTTTGGTTATAATAGTTCCTTCTTTATATTTTACCACTGCCATTAAATTTGTCAAAATACTTTATGCCATTTAATAAACAAAAAAGATTAGGCCAAATTTTCTTAAAAGACCAGAGTCTAATAAAAAAGATCATCCAAGCAGGAAAAATAAGACCACAAGATCAAATACTAGAAATTGGTCCTGGAAAAGGAATTTTAACTCAAGCCCTTGTTGAAACCAGGGCTAATATTATTGCTATTGAAAAAGACTCAGAACTTGTAGAATTTCTTAAAAATAAATTTAAAAATCAATCAAATTTAAAGATTATTCAAGGAGACATTCGTGATTTCTTAAAAAACACAAAACCTCAAACACTCGATACAGATTACAAAGTTATTGGCAATATCCCTTATTACCTTACTTCCTATTTAATTCAGCTTTTATTAGAATCAAAAAATCAACCTCAAAATATTATTTTAATGATCCAGAAAGAAGTTGCTCAAAGAATAGTTGAACAACCGCCAAAAATGAATCTTTTAGCTGCTTCTGTTCAATTTTACGCTAAACCAAAAATTATCTGCTATGTTTCTAAAACTTCTTTTTCGCCAAAACCGAAAGTTGATTCAGCCATCATTAAAATAACGCCAATAAAAACAAGAGAAAATACAAATAAAATATTAGTAAAAAAGTTTTTCACAATAATTAAAGCCGGATTTAAACAACCAAGAAAACTACTTATCAACAATTTCTCTATTAATCTAAAAATTGAAAAAGAGAATATTAAAAAAGCATATCAAAATCTTAATATTCCTTTAAAATCAAGAGCTCAAGATCTTTCCATAAATAAATGGATCTCTTTATCTTTATTATTAATAAAAGATGATGTATAATTAAACCAAATAAAATATCTTAAGAATTTATTATATAAAAATATGAAAATACAAAATATATTTAAAATCGGGGTCTTAAGTGTTGTTCTTTTATCTCTATTAATAAGCCCTGTTTTAAGGTTTAATAATCAACAATTATATGCTCAGGATAAACCAGAGCCACCAGATGACCAAATTGCTGAATATTGTGAGAAACTCCCTGAATATACTAGCCTCATTGGACAAGAAGAAAAAACAGAATGGTGCAACAGATGTTGCGTGTTAACAGACAAAGAAGATTTACTACTTGAATCAAAATACAATTGGAAAGATTCAAACAAACAACAAGGATTAAATAATTTATGTGACAGTATCTGTAAAGGAATTGTTGCAATAATCTGGCCACACACTGAACCAGATGAAGATACAACAATCGGCCAAACTATTGGCGCTGCTGCTGATTCCATTTCAAAAATACATGAAAAACCAGCTCAAAAAATATGTAAAGACGGAGGTTTTAAAAGCACACTCGATGCTTGGCAACCTGGTTGGATAGAATATCAATTATGCGTTTTTCAAAAAGGAATTGTAGAAGGAACAGGAAAACTAGTTTCTGGTTTAATGAATTCATTGATCTCCTTGATATTATGGGCTTTTGATCCGGCAACTTATGGCGGGTTTGTAGAAAATGATTCAGTAAAAGCTATTTGGGGTGCTTTAAGGGATTTTATGAATCTTGCCTTAGTTTTAATCTTGGTTTTTATTGCTATTGCCACTATTTTAGGAATTAAAAAATATCGTTGGCAGGAAACTCTTTGGAAACTTGTAATTGTAGCTTTATTAATAAACTTTAGTTTAATTATCCCTGGAGTTATTTTAGATGTATCTCATTTTGTTACCTTTACTTTCTTAAATTCAGCAAAACTAGATAATGACAATATTGCTACATCTATGATGACAGTTTATAGAACAGAAGAAATTTCCGGGGAAGAAAAATATAAACTAACGCTTGTTGATGATGCCACCCAAGACAGTGTAGAAGGCTGGGCATATAGCTGGGGTAACTTCTTTCTCACAATGGCTGCTATTATTATCTTAGGATTGTTTGCTGTTATTTCCTTGCTAGCTATCTTTGTCACTATGATATTCCGTTCTTTTATTATTATCGCCCTGCTCTGTGTGGCCCCTGTTGCCTTTGCTGCTTGGATTCTTCCTAACACTGCGCAATTCTGGCAACTTTGGTGGAATCAATTCATTAAATGGTGCACTTTTCCTATAACCTTTGCCCTAATGCTTTATATCGGCCTCTTTATCTTAAACTCGGTAAATCAAGTTAATCTCAGTCAGGCAGGGGATAAAGCAAATATTGTTTCTATGTTCATCCAGATAATTTTATTCTCTATGTTCTTAGTTGGAGGTTTAATCTTTTCAGTTCAAAGTGGAGGGGCTGTAGCTCAGACTGTTCAAAAACAAGGTAGTAAACTTGCTCTTGGTGCTGGAGCTTTAATCGGAAAGAAAACAATTCATGGCGTTCAAGGAACTAAAGTATATAGGGATGTTGGTCAGCAATTAACTCATGTACCAGTTGTCAGCAAGATAGGGTTTGATATGCTTGATAAAAGCGACCAGGCTCGAATTACTACTGATATTAGAAAACGCGAGAAAGAAATGGAAAACAGAGGAAAAGAAGAAATTAGAGACATCGCTAATAGCGCCACACCAAGCCGATTAAACAAGGGGGCATATATTGATCATATGGCTGCTAGAAATATTGCCATTAAAAAAGGCTGGCTTAAAAATGATGATAATGCATTGACTGAAATCAGAAAAGATATTCAAAAAGATAATCTTGATTTAGATGCTGTTGCTATTCGCAATGCCTTCCCTCAATATTTTAGAATTGGAAAAGATGGTAAATTAGAAGAACTTAATACAGAAGATCGTAACTACACCAAGCAAGTAGTTAATAATCTAAGGAATATAAGTGCTGATAAAATGCCGAAAGATACAGAAAATATTGTAAAAGCTGTTCAAGACGCAGATAAAGATGTTGGTGAGCTTTTCCAAGAATTAATATCCTTAAAAACAAACCAAGTCCGAGCATTCTTTGATAATGTAAGCGAGAAAGAATATACCCAAGGAGAATTGTTTGGAGGCAGCGCTGATAAACCCAAGCCATGGACTGGTCGTGATGGTGAAATTTCTAAAACACTAAGAACAAGATTAAGTCAAGCTCAAGCTCGAGCAGATGATGCAACAAAACTTTCTCTCTATGACAGTCAGGGATATGAGGATCCAAATGTGAAATTAGAACAAGAAGACTCAAAACAAGAATTAGAAAAAATTAAAAATGCCATTGAAACGCTTGAAGGAAAACTTAAAAGCCCCACTTTAAAAGAAACAATGGGGACAGAAAAAATAAAATAACATGACGCAAAGCTTTAAAGAAATCTTAGAAAATCTACATCCTAATCTTAAAAAAGCTTTCTATTCAGATAGCACTCTAAGCAACATTGAAGATGCGGCAAATTTAGGGCAAATTAACGCTGATCCTAATAAATCAAGCATTCTTGAAGAAGAAGTAATGAATGTTTTACTAGGAAGATCTCCTTTGGGCGCTTTTAAAGAAACATTAAGGCCCCGACTAAATATTCCTGAGGCAAATCTAACAATAATAAGCAAAGTTATTCAAGACAAGATTTTTGAGTCTCTTAAAAATGAACTTCGTCAACTACAAATTAATCAACCGAAGCTGACTTCTCAGGGTATATCACAAAAAGAGGAAATACCTACTAAAGAAATAGCGGGGCAACCTTTCCCTGATTCTTTCAAAACACAGGAAAAAGAACCGATAAGTAACATTGGAGGGTTAAAAAAAATTGTTATCCCAAAGGATTATTCTTCTTTACAAAAACAAGAGTTCCCTCCAAAAACCGATTCACAAATACCAAAAGAAAGGGTCCCTTTGGGAGAAAAAATTAAAGAGAAAAAAGAAATTCCAGAAGAAAAGAAAATATCAGAAATTTCAGCAAAAGAAAAACAAAAAGTAAGGGATAAAGAAATAAAACCCCAAAGAGAAATCAAGAAAGAACTTCCCGAAACAATAGTAGAAAAAACTGTTCCCAAGCAAAACCCAGAACAAGAATTTTCTAAGCAAAGTATTCCTGAGTATTCCTTTCCTGAACCTTCAGAAATAAAAGTAGAAAAGCCAGTAGATAAAACCAGTGAATTTAAAAAAGTTATTGCTCCAGAAACTACACCGTCTCAACAAGATAAAATCCGTCAGAAATTATTAGAAGCAATGGTTAAAAAAGATCTTCAACCAAAAATCGTGAACGAAATGAAAAACGTTCTTATCTCTAAGCAAGGGGGTAAAAAAGAAAAAAAAGAACAGGAAGAATTACCAAAGAAAAAACTAGAGCCAGAGAAAATTCCTTCTGAAGTTCTTTCTGGTGAAGGAAAAAAATTTCAGGACGAAGAACCATCTCAAAAAATATCTGATAAGAAACCCTATATCCTTGATGTTAAATTAAAAGAGATGCAAAAAAAGAAAGAAGCTGAAAAATCAATACCAGAAGAACCAATTCAATATCAAAAATATAAAAAGGAAAGTCCTTTTGGCCAAGCTTAATATGAGTTATCAAGTACCAAAATTCATTGAGGAAGAAACAAAGTTAATGGGATTGATTACTTTTAATCAATTGTGGATTTTATTGTCTTTTGCCGGATTACTTATTCTCTTGTTTGTTCTGTTACAATTCTGGCTTTGGATAATTCTTTTTGCCATTCTTGTTCCTTTTGGGTTGTTTATTACTTTTGGCAAGGTAAATAATCAACCTGTCTATAATTTCTTTATGTCTGCTGTTCTTCATTTTTGGCTTCCAAAACATTATCTTTGGCAAAAAGAAATGACTATTTCTAAAGCTCCAAAAAATGTACCTCAAAAAACAGCTTCAAAATCAGAAATTTCAAGTAAAAAGATTCTCAATAAAGAGACTCTTGAACAATTAACAAGTATTTTAGATAAATAAAAATGTCTCCAAGACTAAAAGAAACTTTTAGCAGTCAGTCCCTTCTTTCCCTTCATCAAATAAGAAAAGGGGTGATTATTTTAAAAAACGGATCACTGCGTTCAATTTTAGCTGTTTCTGGAATAAATTTAGATTTAAAATCTGAAAATGAACAATCTTCAATATTGATAAATTGGCGTAATTTACTTAATAACTTAGATTTTCAATTAGAAGTTGTTGCTCATTCAAGACGCGTAAATATTCAAACTTATTTAAATTTTCTCCAAGAAAGAATTAATCAAGAAACAAATAATTTGCTTAAACTACAAGGAGAAGATTACTATACTTTTATCAATGGATTAGTTACGGGTAATAATATTATGAAGAAAAAATTCTATGTAGTTATTCCTTATGATTCAGTTACTATTAAACCAAAAGACATCTTAAGCCAAATAAAAGAAGCTTATAAAAGCTTACTCAACCTTAAACGCCAAGCTTTTTCTAATGTCCAGCCTCTATCTAATGAAAATTTCAATCAATACTACCAGCAACTAATGATTCGCCAAAATAATGTGATTAATAATTTTACTAGAATGGGATTACAAGCTCAACCCCTGACAACAAAAGAATTAATAGAATTATTCTTTAATCTTTATAATCCTGAAACTTTTGAAAGAGAGTCAATAAATATTCCTTCGGAATTGAATCAATAAAAAAATGCGTTTACCTTTTTTACCACAAAAAAAACAAAAACAGACAAAAGAGACAACTTATGCTGAAGCTTTTTCTTCATTACAAAACCTTATTGCTCCAGCTGGCTTGGAAATCAACCCTAACTTTCTTAAATTAGGGGAGCAGTATTGTTCTACTCTTTTTATCTTAACTTATCCTGACTACTTGGCTTCTAACTGGTTTTCTTCAATTATTAACCTTGATGAATCTTTTAACATTTCTATTTTCTTTCATCCTCTTGATATTAACAAAGTTTTAAGGGATTTAAGAAAAAAATCTGCAGAAATTCAAGCTCAAATCAATATTGAGGCAGAAAGAGGTTTGGTTCGAAATCCTTTATTAGAGGCGGCTTTAAATAATGTTGAAAAATTAAGAGACACAATCCAGCAAGGGAGTGAAAGATTATTTGATGTAGGAGTTTATATCACTTTTTGGGCTGATAATAAAGAGGGGCTTTCAAAGGTAGAAAGTAAAATTAAAAACCTCTTAGAACAACAATTAATTTATGCCAAGCCTGCTATTTTTAGAGAATTTGAAGGAATGGAATCTTCTTTTCCTCTTGGCCTTGATAGATTATTTCTAACTAATCCTTTAAATTCCCAACCAGCTTCAACTCTATTTCCTTTTTCATCCTTAGATCTTTCAGATAATAAAGGAATCCTTTATGGCATTAATCTACATAACAACAGCTTGGTAATTTTTGATCGTTTTGCCTTACCAAATGCTAACATGGTGGTTTTCGCCCAAGCTGGGGCAGGTAAAAGTTATGCGGTAAAACTAGAAATACTTCGATCCCTTCTATTGGGCACTAATATTTTAATTATTGATCCAGAAAATGAATATCAGTATTTAGCTGATTCTATAGGTGGCAGTTATTTTAATATTGCGGTTGCCTCTGAAGACAACATTAATCCATTTGAATTACCGCTAGTAAAAGAAGAGGAAGAAACAAACGAGGAAGTTTTTCGAAATCATATTTTAAACCTTATTGGTTTAATAAAATTAATGCTGGGAGGACTTTCGCCTCAAGAAGAAATAATCTTAGACAGGGCCCTTGTCCAAACATATGCCAGCCGAGACATCTTTCCAGAAAACATGATGGAAAGAAAAACACCGCCATTAATGGAAGACTTGGAAAATGTTTTACAAAGCAGTGAAGGAGGAGAAGATTTAGCAGCAAAACTTTACAAATTTACAAAAGGAACCTATGCTGGTTTTCTTAACCAACCCTCAAATATTGATATTAATAATCGGCTTGTCATTTTTGGAGTCAGAGAGTTATCAGATGAATTAAGGCCTATTGCAATGTATGTCGTCTTAAACTATATCTGGACAATGATCAAAAAAGACATGAAAAAGAGAATTGCAGTAATTGACGAAGGTTGGTGGTTATTAAACCATGAAGAAAGTGCTTCTTTCCTTTTTGGTTTAGCAAAAAGAGCCCGTAAATATTATTTAGGAGTTACTTTTATCACTCAAGACATTGAAGACGCTTTAAATTCTCCTTATGGCAAACCTTTAATTACTAATTCTTCTTTAGCTCTTTTGCTTCGCCAATCTCCAGCAAACATTGATGCAATCGGTAAAGCCTTGAACCTTACTGAACAGGAAAAAACAATTCTTTTACAATCTTCTATTGGTACTGGCTTATTCTTTGCCCAGGACAAACATGTTGCCATCCAAATTATTGCCTCTTATGCTGAAGACCAAATTATTACCTCTAATCCAGCTCAATTAATGGCTATCAAGAAAGCTAAAAAAGAATTAAAAGAAGAATAAAGATATCATATGACAAATAAAAGAGAAAAAGAAGATAAAAAGGTGCCGACACAAGAACAAGTTAAAGAAATAACACCAGAGGAAACTGAGGAAAGACCAAAACAAGAAAAGGAAGAAGAAAAGGCAGGTCTTCGGCAACAAAAAGGAGGAAATAAAATGCCTCTAACAATATTGATATTTTTGTTGATCACGGCAATTATAAAAGATTTTATACAAATTGTTTTTGGGTTTATTGCTTTTATTCTCCCAATGCTTGCCCCAATAATTATAGTTTTAGCTTTTATTGTATGTCTGCCTTTTACTGCTTTCATCTTTTTTATCACTCTTTTAAGCGGCATCAGAGCCACTTGGCTTTTTATTGGCTCAATTATAGATCAATTGATCCCTATCTTGCCTGTAGCCACCTTGACTGTTATACTTTGTTATATCTTTGAAAAATCACCATCCCCTATAAAAAAGACTATTGAAAAAACAAGTAAAATTACCTCTTTAACAACTTAAAAATAATAAATTTTAAATAATAAAAATATGAATTCAAAACAATTTTATAATAAAATATCTCGCTTTCTTTTATCTGTTTTTATTCTAAATCTTTTGATTTGGAACCTATTCATAGTACCAATAAGAGTAAATGCAGCATGTAATCCAGAGACACAAAATTGCTATTCTTGTAATCCTGATACAGGAAAATGTTTTAAGGACCCAAACGGCACATATTCTTGCAGTATAAAATGCAACGCAGCATGTGCTGGTGAATCTGCTGTTCAAGACATAACCACTAATCCTTTAACTTCTAGTTGTGGAGGCGGCAGTGCAGGCGCTTATCCTGTTTATATTGTTGGCTCAACTGAACAACAAACAGCTGCAAGTGCAGCAGCACAAGGTATTAACACCTTAGAAGACTTAGCAAAAATAACTGGCTTAGCAGATGAAGCAATGCAAGACCTTATAAATTTAGTTAATCAAGGCCAACCTATTCCAGAAAACTTAAAAGAATTTGCTATTAGCGCAGTACAAAAGACGCCTAACCTTTCTAGTGAGGATAAAGCAACTTTAATCAATGCTATAAATTTTGGACAATCTATTCCAGAACATCTACAAGAAACCATGACTACAGTATTAGAAAATGTCAAAGATCTCACTGGGCTTGTTACAAGTAAATTTTTAGATTTGATTTTTAGCGGAATGGATATTCAATGGATTTGCGCTCAGTTAACAACTGCTGCTGCTGCTTTACCTTGGGGCATAGGGGCAGTTGTTGCCCAAGCTGTAGCAATGGCTTGTCCTGTAGTATTGCATAATACTTTATCTGGCTTGGGATATTATGAAGAAAAATTTCCTACTGGAACAATAACTCAAACAATCCCAGTTCCTACTTTTAAATACTACAAATGGGAAGTAGGCCTACCAGGTTTTATTAAAGCCGGACAAATAATTGAGTTTAAATAAAGTTTTCTACTTTTTCTATTATTGATATGAGTTGTAAAAATATTCTGGTTGTAAAAATAATTAGCGTTGTTTTATTATCGCTTTTTCTATTTTCTTTCTTATTATTTACTTCATCATCAATTCTCGCTGAAGATAATTCTCAAAATGTTACTCAAGAAATACCCACCCCTGGCCTTGGCGCTCCGACTTTTGAAGTAATTAAATTTGATTATCAGGAAAAAATTGGTGAATTTGTAAAATATGTTATTGTTTGGGCTTTTAGATTAGCTGGCGTTTTTGCTTTTATTATGATATTGTTTGCCGGATTTCAGTATCTTACAGCAGGAGGCAATACTAATCAACAAAAAGAAGCCCAAGAAAGAATATTTAATGCTATCATTGGAATCATTCTGCTATTCTCTTTTTGGCTTATCTTAAATACAATTAATCCAGACATCTTAAAACCTAAAACTGATCTTCCTTCTCCAACAGGAGTAGAATACAATATGTATGCAGGATTAACTGAACAAGAAAAACAAGATATATTGGCAGCCCAACAACAATTAGCTGAAGAAGCTCCGCAACAAATTATAAATTTTGTTTTGATTGGTCCAGACTCCAATGATTATGCTAATATTCCTTTATCTTATGAATTACTTGGTTATAACGCTGTCTACATTGACCAAAAAACTGCTGCTAAATTATCTCAATTAGCTGAAAGTGCTCCCAAGGGCTGGACAGTAACAGAAGCTTGTGTAGGTATCTCCTCTAGCGGCAAATGTGTCACAACTTATGGAGGCCATTCATCATTATGCCATGATCTTGGTACCTGTGTTGATATCGGATTTGGAGGTGACCCTGGTGATTATATCCGTACAGAATTTATTTATACCGCTAATCAGGCTGGTTTTGATGTTATTGATGAATATTCGCCAGCAGGATCAAGCTTAGGAAGCGGTTTTCACCTTGAAATTAATATGAGTAAATGTAGCCCCACCCCTCCTTATTATTGTATTTAACTAAGTATTGAAAAATTTAAAGATTTATTTCACAATTGAGGCTTAATGATAATATGCCTCTCTTTATTTTCACCAATACTTTCTGTCATCACATCACTTCTTAAAGCAATTTCTAAATGAATAATTCTTCTGTCCCGGGCTCTCATTGGCGGTAGTTCTACTATTTGATTAGTAATTGCTACTTGATGAGCTATTTTTCTGGCAAATTCCCTTAATTTTTCTTCTTGTATTGCTCGATAATTATTAATATCAAGAATAATTCTCCAGGCAGGATCTTCTACATTCTTTCTTAAAAGAATATTTAAAAGATATTCTAAAGCTTGTAAATTTTCACCGTCTCTTCCAATTAAAAGTCCACTATAATCTACATTAGAATTAGTTTTTAAAGAGAACTGCATTAATTTATCTTGAGGATTTTCTTGAATATTAATTTCAAAATCTGAAAAACCGATAATTGTTAATAAATTTTCTAGAAAATTTTTTAACTTTAATGTTTCCATAGTTAATTAATGACTTTTGTTTCCAATGTTTTAGTTACCGAAGGGACATTTCTATTAATTATATACTGATGGCCAATCCCTAAAAGGGTAGAGGTGAACCAGTACAGGGTCAAACCAGAAGGCAGGGTAAAACTTATAAAACCTATCATTAACGGCATCAAAATGGTCATCATCTTCTGAGTCTGTTGGGCAGAGCCTCCGTCCTTGCCTGTGGTGCCCTCAGTAGAGGTCATTTTTTGTTGAATATACATTAAACCGGCTACTAAAAAGGGTAGTATACCGATATATTGTAATCCGAATATTCCATTTCCTGGTAAAGTAATTAATCTCTCGGAAAGAGCTAACCCAGCTTTAGTAATACTTTCGCCGTTTTCAATAACATTATAGGACTCGGCAATCCACAAAAAACCACCAGCTACATTATTGGTAATAGGATCTAAATATTCAAATACTCTTAAAGTCTGAAATAGCAAGATTAATATAGGCATTTGAATTAATAAGGGCAAACATCCGCTCATAGGATTAACCTTATGTTCTTTATATAAGGCTATTAATTCTTTATTTAATCTTTCCTTGTCATTCTTGTATTTATCCTGTACCGCCTTCATTAAAGGCTGAATTTTTTGTATTTCCCGCATGGAAAGCATCTGTTTTTGCATTAAAGGATACAAGATTAACTTAATAAGAATGGCCAGTAATATAATAGCAACTCCATAATTATGGGTAAAACTATAAAGAATTGTTAGTAGTTTAGTAGCTATCGTAATTAAAGAACTCCACATGTTTTCTTCTTTGTTTTTAGTTTTCCTTTTACTTTTTATTTTATCTATCTCGTACTATTCTGTTTTATTATCATTTTTATATAAACAAGCCCCTGAAAAATCGGAAAGTGGATCGTAGCCGCCCGGATTAAAGGGGTGGCAGCGTAATATTCTCCTTATTGAAAACCATAGACCTTTTAAAAGACCATACTTTTCCAGAGCCTGTGTAGCATATTCTGAACAAGTTGGATAAAACCTACAAGTAGCAGGCTTTAAAGGAGATATATATTTTTGATAAAAATCTATTAGTAAAATAATTATTTTTTTCATAACATAAAATCTTTAATAAAACTCTATTCCTTTTTCTTTAAGAATATAAAAAATATAGACTTCGTTACTTTTTATTGGTTTTTCTTTAAATTTCTTTTGAATTTCTTTTATTTTAGGCTGTAATTTTGTCATTTTTCTCTGATCTCCCATTGCTTTTTTATACCAAGGCCAAATCGCAAAACGAATTAAAGCTGCTAAAAATAAAACAGCCCATCCTAATTCTCCTCTAAATAAATTTACAAAAAAGGCTAATATATTATATAAAGGTTGAAAAACTAATAATTGGAACATTTTAATTAATTTTTTAAGATTTCTATTAAAAATTCTTTCAACTGCTTTCTTGTTTCCTTAAAATTAATATTAAAACAATTTTTTTTAACAATGATTAAAATATCAATCCCTCGAGGTAAAAAAGAAACTAACTCTCTTAAAATATTCTTAATTCTCCTTTTCAAAAAATTTCTTTTAACTGCTAGCCTGTGAACTTTTGTACTTACTATAACAGCAAATCGAGAAATCTTTTTATCATTCTTGCAAAAAATAATTTTAAAATACTGACTATCTTTTCTCTTCCCTTGATTCAGGATTTTTTGGAAAATAATAGGGGATTTAATTCTATTATTTTTTTTTAACATCACTATAAAAAACTTGAGCTTATAAAAACCAGCTCAAGTTATATTAAGGGCTTAATTTTTTTCTTTTTTTTCTACGCCGACTAGAAATAACTTTTTTTCCTCCTGGAGAAGACATCCTTTTAAGAAAACCATGAGTTCGGGCTCTCTTTTTTTTCTTTGGCTTATAAGTAATTGACATTTTAAAATTAATTTTACTTTTAAAATTTTTGTGCTAACGTATATCATAACAGAATATTATCTTAATATCAAATTCACTAATTATCAACAGTTTATCCACGAAATAGGTTTTTTTTCTTGGTATAAATAATAATTTATTCTATACTTATATTAACTTTTTCAAATTCACTTTTTATTAGAATTTATCTTATGAATTTCCAAGAGCTTTGGGAGTCAGCCTTAGGAGAAATTAAATTAAATATATCAAAAGCCAATTACTTAACTTGGCTTAAAGATACATTTATTATGGACCTCAAAGAAGATACTGTTTTTTTAGGGGTTCCTTCAAGTTTTACCAAAGAATGGCTAGAAAATAAGTATCATAAACAAATTCTAAGCGCTATTTATAATTTAAATCCTGAAATTAAAAAAATAGAATATATTGTTACTACTGATAAAAATTCTTTAAAAAAAATTAGTCTCACAAAAGCTAAACAATCTTCTCGATCTCAAAAATCATCAGTTTTAGATGAACAACTGGAGTTTAATATTGACTCTGAAACTAATTTAAATCCGAAATATACTTTTGAAAATTTTATTGTTGGAACAAATAATGAATTGGCTAATGCAGCTGCTTTAGCAATCACTGAAAATTTAGGTAGTAAGTATAATCCTCTTTTTATCTATGGTGGAGTAGGCCTAGGTAAAACACATTTATTACAGGCTATTGGTAATAAATTAAGAAACAAAAAAAAGAAAGTTAAAATTAAATATGCTTCTTCAGAAAAATTCACCGATGAATTAATAAATGCTATCCGAAATCAAAAAATGAATGAGTTTAAAAAAAGCTTTCGAAATTTAGACTTACTTTTAATTGATGATATTCAATTTATTGCTGGAAAAGATAAAACTCAAGAAGAATTATTTCATACATTTAATAATCTTCATGGAAAAAATAAACAAATTGTTTTTACTTCTGATCGTCCTCCTAAATCAATCCCTTCAATTGAAGAACGTCTAAGGTCTCGTTTTGAGGGAGGAATGATAGCTGATATTGGTTATCCAGATTTTGAAACCCGTCTCGCTATTTTAAAAGATAAAAGCCAAGAAATAAGCCATTTAATAAGCGAGGATGTTCTTAGATATATTGCTGAAACTATTTCTAGAAATATCAGGGAATTAGAAGGAGCTTTAAATAGAATTATTGTTCACGCCCGTTTAAAAAACGGAGCCATTACTATAGAAGAAGCAAAAAAAATATTATCCTCAATTCTTAATAAATCCAGTCAATATATTCCTCCAAAAGAAGTTATTAAAAAAATTATATCTTTTTATGATCTTAATGAAAGTGAGATTTTAGGCCATTCAAGAAAAAAGGAATTAGTAAAACCCAGACAAATTGTAATGTATCTTTTAAGGAATGAATTAAAATATTCCTATACCAATATTGCTGAAAAAATGGGTAACCGGGACCATACAACTGTAATTCATGCTTGTAAAAAAATAACAAAAGAAATTGAAGATAACCCAGTTTTTGCTCAAGAAATAACTATTTTGACAGAAATGCTTTATAATAAGTAACTAGTGAATAAGTTGTTTATAAAAAAGTTGATAAAATGTTGAGTAAATTATAATTAATATCTATCCTTTCTTTCATCCACTTTCTTTACCCTTAATATACATTTATTTTCCACATCTTATTCAGAGAAAAAAACAAATTTTAACTCTTAAAATAAAGACATTTAACACTTACCCCCAAAATTAACCTCCTTAATTATAATAATAAATTAATATATAATATATTATAATTAAATTCTCACTATTCAATTTTAAAAATATTAACTAAATAAAAATATGAAATTTACTACTTTAGTTGAAACTATTAAAAAAGCTGTTAATTCAGCAGAAAAAATCACAGGGAAAAATCTTACTTTACCTATTTTAGGTAATATTCTTTTGAAAACAAATCAAAACAAGCTTCATCTTTCAGCCACTGATTTAGAGATTGGGATAGAATTGATTATTACAGGAAAAATTGAAAAAGAAGGTAAATTTGTTATTCCTGCAAAGCCTTTTTCTGATTTTTTAAATAATTTATCAGAGGAGAAAATTACAATTGAGAAAAAAAATGATGTTTTAGTTGTAAAAAGTGGAAAATATAATACAACATTCCAAGGATTTAATCCTGAAGAATTCCCAATCATTCCTGAAACTAAAACAGAAAAACATTTAGAAATAGAAAAAATGGATTTTGAAGAAGCTTTGGAACAAGTTATTCCCAGTGTTGGTTATACTTCCCCAAAAGCAGAATTAAATGGTATTTTATTAAAATTAGAAGCTTCAGGAAGCAAGAAATCATTAAAATTAGTAGGAACAGATAGTTTTCGATTAGCAGAAAAAGGGATTTCTGCTGCGAAGATAAAAACAAATATTAAGAATGACTTAGAGATAATTATCCCTTTAAGAACTGCTCAAGAAATTTTAAGACTTATTCAAGAAAAGACAGACAATGAAGGATCGATAATTAGAATTATGCCAGAGCCTAATCAAGTAGAATTTTCTTTTTCAGACATGCGATTAGTTTCAAGGTTGATTAATGCTGAATATCCTAAATATTCTTCTATCATCCCCAATTCTTTTGAAAACCAAATTACTGTTAATAAAAAAGAATTAGCTGAAGCAGTTAAAATTATCGGTTTATTTAGCGGAAAAGTAAATGATGTAAAATTTAATTTTGATCCTTCTAAAAAGGAAATTACCCTTGAGGCTCAAGATCCTTCTCTTGGAAAAAGTCAAACAATTCTTTCTCCTAAAGAAATATCAGGTAATTCACTGCAAATTAGTTTTAACTACAGGTTTTTATTAGATGGTTTAAATTCAATTAAAGAAAATGATATTGTCTTGGGGCTTAATAAAGAATCTAGCCCCGGTTTAATTAAAGGGGAATCAGATGATAGTTTTTCCTATATCTTAATGCCTATTAAATTATAACTTCATATATTTTAATTAACATTAAATTATAACCTTGTGGCTTTTGTTCCAATAAAAAATATCTTTAATTCTTGGTTGTCTTCAGAAAAGTTTAAGAAGATTTTTCAAGGGCGGCAAGTAATTAGTTGGGCAAATAAATATTTCCAGGAAAATAAAAATTGGCCCTCACATATTGTAAGAGCCAATTCTTTTAATCAAGGGCGTTTAGTAATTCAATGTTTTCAGGGAGTAATTTCTTCGGAATTAAGGTTAGAAGAACCGCAATTGAGAAAATATTTAGAAGGGAAAATGCCTCAGGTAAAAATCACAAAGATTTTTTATAAAATTAAATAAAAGTTACTTAAAGATAATAATTGAATTTTCTCCTTTTTGGTTGAAGCTATCAAAGGCTTCAATTTTTATTTCATTTTGACCAACTAAATCATAGAAATTTATTAAGTAATAATATATATTATCTTCGCTTTTTAAGAGTGGCCCCAGCGATTCTTTATTTAGAAATATTTGGGTACTAACGATATTTAAGGTGCTTTCAATTTTAACTTCAAGCTTTAAATCGCTGGTAATAAAACTACCTTTTTTAGGGTAAATAAATTCTATTTTAGGAGTATCAGGAAATTCAATAATGGTTTCAGTCGGTTCATTGTTTAAAGGAACATAATCAGGCCCTAAAGACAAATTATATTCCTCATTAAAGTTAGGAATATTTTGTTGGGCCCAAATAAGGACTGGGGTTTCCCAATTCCAAAATTGAGGATCTCGAAAAGGATTTAATGGGGGGGACTCTGAAAGATTATCTTTGTTTACGTAATAAAGAATATTATGAATTTCTTTTACATTTATAATTTCTTCTGTTTCAATATGTTTATAATCTCGAGTATAGACATAATTACCATTTAACATAGGAACAGAAGATCTTTTAATGTCTTCAAAGGTATAAGGCAATGGTTCGGCAAATGTTTTTGGTGGATAGAATTCTGCTGCTTTTTCCATAAATTCATGCCAAGCAGGAGCAGCTAGTTGAGCGCCTGGGGCACCTGTTCTGCTAACTATTGATCTATCGTTGTTTCCTGCCCAAATTCCGCTTACTAAAGACGTGGTATAACCGATGGTCCAAGCGTCACGGTATTCAGAATCAGTTCCAGTTTTTGCTGCTGCTTGAAAATTCTGGAAATGAAGCTGGCTATTCCAGCCAAAAGTAGGTGCCCGAGCACTGTTATCAGATAAAATACTGGTAATCAAGCGGGCAATTTGAATATCAAGTACTTTTTTGCTTTCCAAAGAAAATTCTTCAAGAATTTTTCCGTTATTATCTTGTATTTGTAAGATTGCATTTTGAGGGTGATAAATTCCGTCTTGGTTGAATACGCTATAAGCATGAACAAGTTCTGTGAGCTTTATACCTCCTCCCCCGAGAACTAAGCTTAAGCCATAATGTTCAGGAGGATCAGTTAAGGTGGTTATTCCAAAATCTTGAGCAGTATTAATGCTATTTTGAATACCAGCCAAATAAAGCACTTTTACAGCCGGGATGTTTAAAGATTCAGCTAAAGCTGATCTGAGAGTAACAGGGCCCCTTGTTTTTTCATCATAATTACGGACTAAATAAGGAATTTGGGGGTTGGTTGAAAAATTTGCCACCTTACCATCAAGAGCAGTGTCAAAAATAATATTTTCAGGCAAGAATCCTTTTTTGAAGAGGGTGGCATAAACGATTGGTTTAAAAGAAGAACCTGGCTGGCGAGTGCTAAGAACAGTGTTAACATTTCCTTCTTTTTCTATATTCCAATAATCCCTAGAGCCAACCATCGCTAATATTTGGCCAGTATTTGGATCTTCAGCAACTAATCCCATGTTTTGAACTCCTACCCGCTCTTCATTAGAATCTCCGTATTTTTTAACAACTTCTTCTGCTATATTCTGCAGATTCATGTCTAAACTAGTAATAATGGTATAACCTCCTTTTTCTAATTCTTCTTCACTGAATTTTTCGTAAAGAAGACTACGGACATACATGACAAAATGAGGGGCGGGGAAATTATGCTCAGGAGGAATGAAAACCACTTTTTCTTCCTTGGCTTGCTTTATTTCTTCCTCAGGATAATATTCAAGAGTTTGGATGCGTGAAAGAATCCAGTTTTTTCGATTTTCCAATTCTTCTAAATGATTTCCAAAAGGAGATAAATAATTAGGCGATTGAACCAAGCTTATAAGATAGGCAGATTCAGCCAGAGTTAAATTTTTTGCTTCTTTATTAAAATAAAATTTACTTGCTGATTCAATGCCATAAATATTATGGCCATAGTTAATTTGATTCAGATACATAGCAAAGATTTCATTTTTGCTATAATTTTTTTCTATTTTTATTGTTAAAATAGCTTCTCGAATTTTTCTGACGATGGTTTTATCTAGAGTTAGAAAAGCATTGCGTGCCAATTGTTGAGTGATAGTAGAGCCGCCACGAAGGTCTGTTGGGTTAAATAAATTACGGATCATTGAACGAGTAAATCCTTTTAATGAAAAACCATGATGCTGGTAAAAATTATGGTCTTCAGCTGCTAGAGCAGCTTTAATAGCATAAGGTGAAATTTCTTCTAATTCAATAAGGGTTCTTTTTTCTCCCCCATGTATTTCATAAAGCAAAATTTCCCCAGTTCTGTCATAAATTTTAGTTGACTGGGGTACAATTCTTTCATTAAAAACAGAAGGGTCTGGTAATCCTTGAGCAAGTAAAAGCGTAAGTAACCCTAAAAAAAATAAGGCAATAAGGGCTATAGAAGCGAAGAACGAAATTGTTTTTTTTACCATTTTACTTGGAACACTCTTTAATTTTATTAATACCTGCTAAAGCAACAGCTAAAGCGTCAGCAATATCATCTGGCTTTGGCATTACTTCTAAAGAAAAAAAATATTGAATTGTTTTTTGAACATCTTTTTTATCTGCCCTGCCATATCCAATAAGATTACGTTTAATTTCCAAAGGGGTTAATTCAATGTATGGTAAGTGATTTTTTTGGGTGATGAGAAGAATTACTCCGATAGCTTCGCTGATGCTCATGACGGTTTTTGCGTTTTTAAAGAAAAAAACTTTCTCAATGGCGATAATTGATGGCTTGTGTTTTTTAATTAAAGCATTAAGATCTTTAGCAATTTTAATAAGTCTTTGCCCTTGGGTTTTTTGGGATGTTTCCCAGCATCCATAATCTATGGGTTTTATATTTTTTTTACTTGATCGAAGTAAGGCCCATCCGATACGAGTTGTTCCTGGATCAATTCCTAAAACAATCATTATGTTTTTAATTTATATTATTTTTATATTTGAATAAATTTCTTCTACATCATTATGGTCGTCTAATGCATTAAAAAGTCTTTCAAGTTTATCTTTTATTTCTTCATCAGAGACAGTAATTTGTTGTTGGCTAACAAAATCTAGTTCGGTTTTAATTAAGGACGGATCAATAAGGGTTTCAAGGAAATTTTTCATCGAAGAAAGGTTTTGAGGAGAAGTGTAAATTATTACTTGTTTATCTTCTTCTTGTATTTCTTCAGCTCCTTGCTCTATTGCTTCTAAAGAAATATTATCATTCCATGCTTTTTTAGGTAGGATTATTTTTCCAGTTTCCTTAAAAAGCCATAAAACACTACCAGTTTCTGCCATTTTTGCTTGATTTTCTTGTAAAAGATGTCTTAGTTCTGCTAAAGTGCGGTTTTTATTATTAGTGATTGCTTGGATTAATATAGCAGAGCCGCCTGGAGCATAAGCTTCACATATAATTTCTTCGAGTTTTTTACCTTCATCTTCTTCTCCCGAGCCTCTTTTTATTGCTTTTTCTATATTTTCTTTAGGCATGCCAATCTCTTTTGCCTTATCAACCGCCATTCTTAATTTAGGATTTGATTCAATATCAGCTCCTTCTCTTGCAGCAACAGTAATTAAAGCAATTAATTTTGAGAAAGCTTTTCCTCTTTTAGGGTCAGCAACAGCTTTTTGATGTTTAACTTTTGCCCACTTTGAATGCCCTGACATAAAATTTTAATATTTATTAAATTATATAGATAAAACATTATATAACTTTTTTAGGATTTTCGCAATTTTATTATTTTAAAAGAATATTAAGATTTATTATTTTTTAATATGAATAAGCTAAATTAATTTTTTGTGCAGTTGAAAAAAAGACAATTTTAAGGTAAAATTAATAATATAAAATAAATGAATTTAGAACAATTGGAACAAAAAGCCAAGGAAAGTATTGCTTTAGTGCAAGATATTCAAGGCTTAGAAAAATGGCGAATTCAATATTTAGGGAGGAAAAGTGCCCTTTCTTTATTTTTTAATTCTTTATCAAAATTATCGCTTCAAGAGAGAAAAAAACAAGGAGAAAAAGCAAATAAGATTCGTAAGATTTTAACAAATTTATATACAAACAAGAAAAATGGATTAGAAAAAGATGTTTTTGAATCTAATAAAGGTTCCTCAAGCCTTTTAGATATTACTCAACCTGGGGATAAAAAAACTAAAGGGCATTTGCATCCTTTAACTTTAATCACTAGAGATATAGTTGCTTCATTCGAGAAAATGGGCTTTTCTATTATTGAAGGCCCGGAAATAGAAACAGAATATTATAATTTTGATGCTTTGAATATTCCTGCTGATCATCCGGCAAGAGAAATGTGGGATACTTTATGGATAAAGCCAAAAACCAAAAACCAAAAATCTAAAATGTTATTGCGAACTCACACGAGCCCAATGCAAGTTCGGTACATGGAAAAGAATCAGCCGCCATTTAGAATTATCGTGCCTGGAAGATGTTTTCGTTATGAAGCAACAGATGCTTCTCATGAAATTCAATTTTATCAAATAGAAGGTTTAATGGTGGGGGAAGATATTAATTTATCTAATTTTAAGGCAATTATCAGTGAGATTATTAAAGATATATTTAAGCATAAAGTTTCAGTGCGCTTTAGGCCAAGTTTTTTCCCTTTTGTTTCTCCAGGAGTGGAAGTTGATATTAAGCAAGAAATAAAAGGAGATCAATCAAATGATAAGTGGCTAGAAATCATGGGAGCAGGCATGGTACATCCAGATTTATTTAAAAGAGTGGGCTATGAAAACAATCGTTGGCAAGGATTTGCTTTTGGCTTGGGAATAGAAAGAGTGGCGATGATTAAATACAAGATTAATGATATTAGATTGTTTTTCAATCCAGACATTAGATTTCTTGAACAATTTTAATTATTTATGATATGAAAGTTTCCTATAATTGGTTAAAAAATTTATTAAAATTCAACACGACACCAAAGAAATTGGCGGATATTTTAACAATGAATTTTGCAGAAACGATAGTGAAAAGCACAGGAAAAAGGCCTATTTTAGATGTAGAGCTAGGATCTAATCAAGTTGCTTGGGCTTCAGGCCATTTAAGTCTTGCCAGAGAAATAGGAGCTTGTCTAGGTAAAAAGTTTGATTTTCCCCAGCCTATTATTAAAGAAACTAAAGCCTTAACGAAAAATCTTTTATCCTTAGACATACAAACTTCTAATTGTAGATATTATTCAGCCAGGATTTTACAAGGAATAAAAATAAAAGAATCTCCTCAATGGTTAAAAGAACGGTTAATTGACTGTGGAATTCGTCCGATTAATAATTTAGTTGATGCGGCTAATTATGTAATGTTAGAAACAGGGCAACCTCTACATGTTTTTGATTTTGATAAAATTAATTCTGAACAAAAAACAATTATTGTTAGACAAGCAAAAGAGAAAGAAAAAATTAATGCTCTTGATGGCCAAGATTATATTTTAAACAAAGAGATGATGGTGATTGCTGATAAGAAGCAACCAATAGCTTTAGCAGGTATTAAAGGCGGGCAAGGAACGGCAGTTAATAAGCAAACAAAGAATATTATTTTAGAAAGTGCTAATTTTGCTGGCAATAATATTCGTTTAACTTCTAAAAAATTAGGACTTACAACAGATGCTTCTTGGCGATTTGAGCATAATATTCCTTTTGAATTAACTGCTTATGCTCTTGATCGTTTAGCTGAATTAATTCAAAAGATAGCTGGAGGCGATATTTTAAAAGGGAAATTAGAAAAAATTAAAGATGTTTCTGGGTGGAAAGAGGAAAAAGTAGAAATTCCTATTAAATGGGAGAATTGGGAGAAATTTTTAGGCTGGCCAATTAAGAAAAAACAAATTATTAAAAATCTTTCTTTATTAGGGTTTTCTTTTAAGGAACGGAAAGAATATCTTTTAGTGACCCCGCCAAAGTTTCGTAATGATTTAAAAATTAAAGAAGACGTGATGGGAGAAGTTGCCCGTTTGGAAGGAATTGATGAAATAGTTTCTTTTCTTCCAAAAGAGCAATTAAAATTACCTGTTAAAAATGAATTCTGGATATTTCGGGAAAAAATCAAAGACTGGCTTCAAGGTTATGGACTAGAAGAAATTTATAATTATTCGTTTTTATCAGAAAAAGACAAGGAATTTTTACCTGCTCAATGGCAAGAAAAAATGATTGAGATAGAAAATCCGACCAGTGCTTTAACTAAGTATTTAAGACCGACCTTTTTAGTGAATTTTCTAAAAAATGTTAATTATAATTTTCGTTTTACTGATGAAATTAGGTTTTTTGAGATAGGGAAAATTTATTCTTTAAAAGAAGAATCCTTTGTTTTTGGAGGTGTTTTAGCTCAAAAAGCTCAATCTAGTAATCAGCTTTTTTTCCAGGCAAAAGGAATTATTGAAGATTTGTTTCATTCATTTGGAATTGATCGGCATGATTATATCTTTAAATCATTAGATAAAACAAGATACTCTGATTTATTAAAACAGGGAGCAGCGATTTATAAAGGGAAAGATTTAATTGGTGTTTTAGGTCAACCTCAAGATTCTTTTAAAAAGCATTATGATTGTGAAGGAGAGATAATTTATTGGGAAATTGAATTATCTCCTTTATTTAATCTTGTTAATGAAGAGAGAGAATTTCAACCATTACCAAAGTACCCAGCAGTGATTAGAGACATTTCTTTAATTATTCCCCAGAATATTTTAATTGATGAAGTTCTAAGAGTTTTTCAAAAAGCTTCGCCTTCTTTTCTTGAGGAAGTAGACTTATTTGATGTTTACGTTGGCAAGAATCTTCCTCAGGGCAATAAAAGCTTGTCTTTCCATTTAGTTTTCCGATCTTCTGATCATACTTTAGAAAACAAGGAAGTAGACAAAGAAATTGAAAAAATTTACAAAGCTTTAAAAAGCATAAAGGCAAAGATTAGATAAAATATTAATTTAGATTATGGTTAAAAAAACAAAATTCACAAAAAAAGACGAGAAAAAAACAAAAAAAATCGTTATTGAAAACAACAATTCATATACAGCTGAAGATATTTATGTTTTAGAAGGGTTAGAGCCAGTCAGGAAAAGACCAGGAATGTATATTGGTTCTACTGGAGTTGATGGTCTCCATCATTTAATCTGGGAAGTGGTAGACAATAGTATAGATGAAGCCATGGCAGGTTATGCTAAAAATATCAAGATTGAAATACTGAAAGAAAATGAAGTGGCAATAACAGATGATGGTAGAGGAATACCTGTGGATATTCATAAAAAAACTAAAAAATCAGCTTTAGAGACTGTTCTTGGGACGCTTCATGCTGGTGGAAAATTTGGCGGGAAATCATATAAAGTGGCTGGAGGATTGCATGGGGTTGGGGTTTCAGTTGTTAATGCCCTTTCAGAGCATTTAAGGGCAGATATTTGCCGTGACGGGGTTTTGTATACTCAAGAATATAGCCGCGGAAAATCAATCACAAAATTAAAAAAATTAGGTAAATGCAATCAGGCAGGAACTAAAATTATCTTTAAGCCAGACCCAGAAATTTTTAAAGAGATAAAGTTTGATACAAAAAAAATTCTGGATCATTTACGTCAGCAAGCATATTTAACTCCAGGAGTTACAATTAAATTTGAAGACAATAGAGAAGAAGCAAAAATTTTATCTTATGTCTTTCATTTTGAGAGCGGAATAATTACTTTAGCTAAATACTTAGCCAGAAATTGTCAGAATTTAACAAAAAATATTTTTTATGTTAGTCAAGAAAAAGATGATATTTTAGTAGAAGTAGCTTTGCTTTATGCAGATGATTCTGAAAGCACTGAACTAGCTTTTGCTAATAACATTCATACTCCAGAAGGAGGTATGCACTTAACAGGATTCCGTTCAGCTTTAACCCGATCTTTAAACGATTATGCTAAGGAACAGGAAATTTTCAAAAATGGGAAAAATGGTTTTACTGGAGAAGACACCCGAGAAGGATTAGTAGCTGTAGTCAGTGTTAAATTAAAAGAACCTCAATTTGAAGGCCAAACTAAAGCAAAATTAGGCAATCCTGAGGCAAGAACTGTGGTAGAACAAGTAGTTGGAGAAAGTTTTAAAGAGTTTTTGGAAATTAATAAAGAAGATTCCAAAAGAATCATTGAAAAATCCTTATTAAGTGCTCGGGCTCGTGAAGCAGCAAAAAAGGCAAGAGAAAATATTTTGAGAAAAGGCATTTTAGAAGGAGTTACTTTACCGGGGAAATTAGCTGATTGCATTTCGCGCAAAGCAGAAGAATCTGAATTATTTATAGTTGAGGGCGATTCCGCCGGCGGCTCGAGCAAAATGGGAAGAAATAGAAATACCCAGGCAATTTTGCCTTTAAGAGGAAAAATTTTAAATATAGAAAAAAGCCGTTTTGATAAAATGATGTCTTCTGAAGAGATTAAATCCTTGATTGTTGCTTTAGGTACAGCAATAAGCGAAGATTTTAATATTAACAAACTTCGCTATCACAAAGTTGTCATTATGACTGATGCTGATAGTATATCTTATGATACCCCGATTTTTGTTTTTGATAAACAACAACAAAGACTAAAATTAGTAAAAACAGGTGAATTTATAGAGAACCAATGCCAGGATACAGAGAGATATCAAATATTTGCCTGCGATTTAGACAATAAGACATTTTCCTTAAGAGATATTGAAAAAACAATACGTCACCCATTGCGAGGCAGTCTTTATGAGATAAAAACTCGCTACGGATATAAGATGAAAATAACTTCATGCCATAATGTGTTTATTCGTCGTGATGGAAACTTTATCACTGTCCCAACTACAAAATTAAAGATCGGCGATAAAATTGTTTTTCCTGCTTCAATGCCTCGGTTAAATCAAAAGATAAAAATAGATATCAGGCCGCTTTTAAAACATTCTGAAGAAGCAAAAAATGTTCAAATAAAAGTTCTGGCTTCAAAGATGAAGTTTATTCCTAATGATGCCTGGATTGATCTTAGCTCTAAATGCTGGCGGGAACTTCAATTAAGGCGTCAGGAAGAGAGGATATCGAGAAAAAGATTAGGAGTGGCTATTGGAGTTTATCCCACAGTATTAGAGCAATGGGAGTTAAAGATTGATAATGTTATGCCTCGCTATAAAATCTTCAAGGAATATCTTTCAAGATTAAATTTAAAGGAAAAAAAAGTTTTAGGAAAGGCTTCATTTTATATTCCCTTGTCTTCGTTTTTGGAAACCAATGATGCTACTGAGTATTATTTTAAAAATCACACCCGAAAACTAAAAGTTACATTTGATTTTAATGAAGATTTTGCTTATCTTTTAGGTTTTTATATCGGTGATGGTTGCTTCTCGTCTCAAAAAAAGAATCCTAATCGTTTTATTCTGTCTTTAGGGAGAGATAAGAAATTATATAGCCCAGAGCTTATTAGGGCTATAGATAATGTTTTAGGGGTGAAAGCATTTATTGAGAAGAGGGATGATAATAATAATCAATTAGTATTTCATTCATATGAATTTAAATTAATCCTTAGGTCCCTGGGTCTTTTAGGAAAGAAGTCATATGAAAAATTTGTTCCCGAGGAGATTTTTAGCATTGATTCAAAAATCCAGCAAGCCTTTCTGCGCGGTTATTTAGAAAGCGATGGGAGTATTATTGTAAAATTTTGTAAAGACAAATTGAATGTAAAGTTGACTTTTACTACTGTTTCAGAAAATTTATCAGATGGTATTGTTTTACTTTTTCGTCAGCTTGGTGTTTTCCCTGAAAGTACTACACGGTTTTCAAAAGACCATCGGCGTAAAGATGGAGTAATGATAAAAAGCAATTATCCAGGGCGCCTTATTTCGGTTAAGGGAATCAACCAACTGGAAAAATTAAAAGATATTTGGAAAAATCACAAGAAAAGCAAAGAATTAGAGAATTATCTTGCGAAAGCTGATAAGAGAAAAAGTAGTTACAAAAAAACTCAGATTGGCGATGCAGTTCTTTTACCAGTAACTTCAATAAAAAAAATTAAAACAGAAAGTCCTTTCGTTTATGATTTCGCTGTTAAAAAGGATGAAAATTTTGTTGCTGGTACTGGTGGATTTTTACTTCATAATACAGATGGTGCTCATATCCGGACTCTGCTTTTAACATTGTTTTTCCGTTACTTCAGGCCAATTATAGATAATGGTTATCTATACATTGCCCAGCCGCCTCTTTACCGCATCCAGAAAGGAAAAGAATTTCATTATGCTTACACAGAATCAGAAAAACAAAAAGTTTTAGAAAAAATACAAGGCAAGGCAGAAAGAAAAGATAAAGAATCTTCTAAATCTAAGGTAAGGAAATTAAAATTAGTTGAAGAAGGAGAAGAAGAATCAATTTTAGCTGTTGAAGAAGAGTCAATAACAGAAAGCGGTGATTTAGAAACAATGAAAGGTATATCCATCCAACGATATAAAGGATTAGGGGAAATGAACCCTGATCAATTATGGGAAACAACAATGGATCCAGAAAAAAGAGTTTTAAAACAAGTTGCTATTGAAGATGCAGAAGAAGCTGATAGATTATTTGATATTTTAATGGGTAAAGAAGTTTTGCCTCGCAAGAAATTTATTCAAGCTTATGCTCAAAAAGTAAAGAATTTAGACGTGTAATAAAAATTCAAAAAAATAATAATTTGACATTTGGCAATAAATTCAGTAATAATGTTATATCAAAAATATGTTAATTTTAAGATTTCAAAGACAAGGTAAAAAAAAGGATTTTATTTTTCGGATTGTAGCTGTTGATTCTAAGATAGCTGTTAATAGCGGCAAGGCAACAGAAATTTTAGGCTGGCTAGATCCAAAGACAAATAGATTCGAATTAAAAAAAGACAGAATTCTTTATTGGCTTAATCAAGGAGCTCAGGTTTCAGATTCTTGTTACAATCTTTTAGTAAAAGCTAAAATTGTGGAAGGAAAGAAAAGACCAATCAAAATAACTAAAAAGAAAGTTAAAAAAGGGCAATCTACTGAAGGAACTGAGCAAGCAGAAAAAGAACAATCAATAGAAGATAAACCGGCTGAAGAGATAAAGGAAGAAAAAAAAGAAGAACCTATAGAAGAAAAGAAACTGGAAACAGAAACTAAAGAAGAACAAATACAAGAATCAGAACCAAAAATAAAAGAAGAAAAACAAGAAACACCCGTTGAAGAATTAAAAGAAAAACCAAAAGAGAAAGTTGAAGAAAAATCTGATGCAGAAAAATCAGAAAAATAAGGATTTGAATTATTTGTTTAAAAGTTCGAATCCAAGCCTCCCAGCCGTCTAACTTCTTTATCGAGAGACCGAATCGAGAGACCGAGACATCTTAAAAGGTATTTTTTTAATCATAGTTTGACCAAATCTATCAATAAGTAAAAATTTTACTAGTAAATAATTATGCTATACGGTGGGATAATTCTTGATCAGATAACTTCTTCAAGGACTCAAAATGCCTTATTTTTAAGGTATTTTTTATCATTTATTATAAAAATATTATGCATATTGAAGAAGTAAAAACAGCAATTAAAGTTGGTAATTTCGCACTGAGGCAAAACCATAGAAATAAAATAAATATCAAGTATTTGCCCAGCATTGATAATAAAATACTTACCGGTGATTCGGCAAGAGTTTATTTAATAGTTCAAGATGGAATTATCAAAAAAATTGGTGGATCTGCTTCAAAAGGGGGAATAAAAGCAACAATGGTGTTTTACGTTTCTGCTATGACAGGGAGTCCTGGTGTGCCTCGATTTGTGGGCCATTTACTTATTGAAAAAGCCTTACGCAATAAGTCAAAAGTGGAATTATTTATGATAACTTCTCCAAGAACTCTAGCTAAAGTTAGTGGTTTATTCGGTTATAAACAAGTTGGAATCGCTAGCTTTAAAGAAATGGAAAATTTATGTAAGTCAGATTATTTTTCAAAAGAAGGAAGATACCCAGATTGGAACTTTCAAGAAAATCGCGAACCATATCCTCCAGAATTAGCAAGAAAACATAATTTATATCACCAAAAAAGACTTAATAAAAAATAGATTTAATTTTTTGGTGGATCAAAAACAATTATTTCATGGGATTCTTTCACATGGCTACCATTGCCATTTTTTCTATTTAGACCTATTCTTGTTTCTCCTTGACCCATAGTATATTGCCAGGCCGGGGAGAACTGCTGAAATTCTTTATAGTATTCTTTTATTGTTGGGCAGTTATTATACGAAAGGATAAAACCTCCTTTATGGCTTTTCAGTAAATTTCTTAGGATTTCATGAGGAAATCCGTTGTGGTGGACGGGGATATTTCTCATTGGATAAATCCCTTTAAACATTTTTGAATCCTTGCCAATATAATAAGGAGGATCGCAATAGAGAAAATCATTGGGGTGATTTTTAATTACTTTTCGAAAATCCGCACACTCTACTTTCAGGTTTCTTGGATTAAAATCCCGGATGTTTTCTATCATTCTTTTATATCTTTTATCATTCAAGTAAATATCCGATGACCAACCCATAAACCCCGGACCATAGGATAAATTAAAGTTATAAACATAATAGACTGCCAAAGTTAGCGGATCCAATTTTATTTTTTTCCTCCAAACATCATTTAAAATCAATCTTATTTTTTCAAAGGTTTTTTTATTAGGTTTTAACTTTTTTAGTTTCCCATAAAGGAGTTTTGGTTTTTTTATCTGGAATTTCCAATAATTACAAAGAATATCAAAAATGTCATAGCCGACAACCTCTAAATCTAATTCTTTACTCATAGCTATTTCAATTGAGCCACCACCAAAGAATGGTGAAACGACTCTTTTTGTATTTTCTGGCAATAATTCAATAACATGTCCAACTGCCAAACTTTTCCCCCCAGCGTATCTAATCGGGGAAAGAGCAACCCTTTTGTATTTATTTTGGCTATTTGGATTAGAACTTTTTATACGATCTAAAAAAACTTTTTTCTTATAGGCAAGAGTATTATCTTGATTGCCACTTTCCAGATTTCTTATAATTTTAACTACGACACCTCGTACCTCTACTTCCCTTCGATAGATCGGCAATATTGCTTGATTTGCCGGCTGTAATTTAATACGCGATTTTTCTCTGTAAATTTTTTTAAGAGTGGCTTCATTATCATCAATAACCGCTACTACGGTTTGGCCGTCGTCGGCAGTTTCCTGTTTACGAATTACAACAATGTCGCCATCGAAAATTCCATCGTCAATCATACTATCTCCTTGAACACGTAAAGCATAATAATTGCTAAATTTGCTAATTTCATTTTTGGTTACCGCAATTGTATCATCAGGGATTTCTATTGCCTCTATTGGTTGACCAGCGGCAATAGTTCCTACGATTGGAATTTTTACTATTTCTTCTCGTTTTATAACGTCAATAGCACGAGGTTTATTTTCTTCCTTGACTAAATATCCTGCATCGCGAAGCTTGGAAATATGAAAATGCGCCGTCGAAACAGAGGCAAGTCTAAATCGCCTTCTTATTTCTTCTAGAGAAGGAGAATACTTGTTTTTAGCTCTATATTTTTTAATAAAATCTAGAACCTCTTTTTGTCGTTTAGTAAGCATAGATAGTAAGTATAGAAAATTGATTTTTATCTCCAACTATAGTATAATAGAAAATAAATAGAAAGTCCATAAGAAGACTATTCCATAGTACTTTGTAATTTATATAAGGCCGTCTCAATCTCATCTGTTGCACGTAGTTGTAAGGACTTGCTGCCTCTGCAGCAGGCGGGAGGTAGTCGAACCCGTTTTAATTGAATCAGTAGATATATGCCAAAAACATATAACCCTGGCCAAAAAGCTAAAGATTCGGGTCAATATAGAATATTAGGTCCGAAGGGCGGAGATACTGGAAAGGAACGTACTGTTGTGAAAAACGAACCTTTTCCACCTACGCCTAAAGCAGGTCAGCACTATAAATTAGTGGATAAAACAAAGCATTAATTTGTAGTCAATTGAGACGATGAGACGGTCTTATATAAATTATAACATATCTGATATGCAAAATAATCGAGAACAAAAATTATCTCCAGTACATATATCCCAAGCTTTCGGAATTTCTACAAAAGAAAGTGATTTAGATTTTTTTGACGCTAATTTACATTATGATTCTCGTCTTTTTATCGATCCATTCTTATTAAAAAGAAGTCCTGTCGCAGAAGAAAAAGAGGTATTCAGAAGATTTGGTCGTTTTTTTAAACATGCATACGAACAATCTTTGAAGGTGGGAGAAAACGTGCAGGAGATTGAAAAGTTAAAAAGTTTTTTGAGTTTTTACGAACCAAAAGAAATAAATCTTGGATACACCAAAGAATCAAACATAGGAAGCGGTCTCGGTCCATTGTTTGCTAGCTCACTATTTCATTTTTTCTTAAGCAGTTCGGCCACAAGAATTATTGTTGAAGATGATTTGTATCCTGATGAGGAATTTAATCCAGCTACATTAGCGATTTTTACTGATGGCTTGGGCTATGACGGAATAAGTGATTTAACTGCGAATTTAATAATGGATTATTTGATCGAATATACCCAGAGACAATGCAGAAAGTGGGGCATAAAACTTAAAAATCTGCCAGTGCGTCAATCGTTTGATTTTGAAGAGATGGAGTGGACAAATGGTTTTTATGCTAACCTACCAGAAAATCCAATGAGATCTGGAGAGCCAATAGTGTTTATCCCAAAGCATTTATTAAGAGCAGAAGAGACCATCACTCACGAAAAAGTAAAAAGTAAAGTTATCGGCATTCTAAGAGAAGACCCAAATTTAAAATCTCGTTTTTCTATATTAGTTTTAAAGAAAATTCAGGAGATTGATATAAAAGAGATTAGAAGTATATTGCTAAATTACAAGTCCGTTTTTCAGAAATACCTTCAGCTTTTGGAAAGGGAAGATATAAAGAGCTACGATTTCGAAGTCGACATATTAGAGATATTAGCAATAAAAAAGTATCACGATTATTTCAAGAAAAAGAAAATAGAATCAAAGTTAGAATCTTGTAAAGATCTTTTGAAACATACTCAGGATTTAATCAAGGAGTTTAAAAAAGAACTATCAATGAGAGATGGTTGGAAGGATATGTGGTGTTTAGACAACAAAAGAAGATTGAAACCCAATAAAGAAATAGTTTTTGGTCGAAAGTTTAGAGGAATGGGATATGCTTATTTTAGATGGTTGCCAGTGGTAACTTTCGACGCCGAAATAGGTACTGGGGCTGGCGTGCTAGATTTTAGGGTAATACATCAAGATTGCAGGATAGCCATAGAGTTAAAATTGCTTCGTAACTCTGCTTCTACTGGCAAGCCATCTCTTAAAGCTTATATTCATGGGATTAAAAGACAACTTCCTCAATACACAATTCTTTCGGAAGCAAAATACGCTTTTTATATAACAGGACAGCACTATCATGAAACAGAAGGTAAGAAACCAAAAAATCATACCGATAGAGCCAATGAAATAAGACAACTAGTTCCAGAAGTGGAGAAATCTATTAAAGCTCAAATTTCTGAATTTAAAGAGTTATTTTACGAAAATATAGATCTATCACCCAGATTATCAGCATCAAAAATTTAAATTTGGACATACCCTTTATCTAGTGTCTCATTTGTCTCATTTTAGCTTAAAAACATCCCGACCGGGAGGCATTGTGGAATACCATCAAAAAGCTCTTAGTTCCCTCTTAAAAGATGGGCTCGAGACCGACTAAGGCAGCAGTCTAGTGCTTGGTATCGAGAGACCGAGACATTTAGAAATCGCCCAAGTTTTTAATAAAGATCTTAAAATTTCTTTCAGTAAATAGATTGACGATATTTTATTTTAGTGATATAATATATATACCCTATAATAGTGCTTTCAGTTCTTTGAAATAAAATATATGTGAAAGGAGACAGTGTAATGAAGAAAGAAATAGAAGGAAAAGGAATAAGGTTTTCTCAAGAAATTAACGGCAAAGAAATTGGCAGAGCTTTTTTGTATATTCTCTATAATGATCTTCATAAAAAACCTTTTGGTTTGTTAGAAGATGTTTTTGTTGATGAGGACTGTAGAGGAAAAGGCATAGGCACTGAATTAGTTAATAAAGTTATTGAAGAAGCAAAAAAGCAGGGATGTTATAAAATCATTGCTACTAGCAGACATACTAGGCCTAAGGTTCATAAACTATATCAGGGTTTTGGGTTTGAAAATTGGGGAATTGAGTTTAGGTTGAATATTGATAATGAATAAAAAATTATTAGGAGGTGTTTAAAGATGAAAAGATTAGGAATTTTTGTTTTTCTAGTATTGGTTTTGATATTATTAATAGTCTCGCAAGTTCATGCTAAAGAAGCTATTGAGTATAAAATCAGTTTTTTCTTTCAAGTCGATGAAGATTTTTGTATCATCAGCATTAAGGATCCGTTAGGAGAATCAGTCCATTTGGAAAAATTAAGCTTTGCTCCAAAGATAATAAATGGAGAGTTATTTCTTCCAATGCAAGATTTTGCAAGGATGATGGGAGGAAAGATTTATTGGGATCCTGAAAGTAAAAAGATTCAGATGTGTTTTCAAGGGGATACAATAAACTTTGATTTTTGGCTCGGGAAAGATTCTGATGTTGCTCTTGAAAATGAAAGCACCTTGATGCTTTCTCTAAAATTTATTATTGAACAATTAGTTCCTGATGTAGGGCGAGTGGATGAATTAAACATTGTATTGCTTATTTGGCCTTTAGCTATAAATTAAAGAATTTTCAAATTAAGAAAGGAGTTTGGTATGAAAGGAAATGATTTTGTGCTTTTTAAAAAACTAGATATTTTAGGTTCAGGTTGGAATATAACAGAATTATCTGATGGATATCTTTGTTTAGGGAAAGTTCATGGTAAGGATATTTTAATAATGGTTTCTTTTGAAAAGAACGGATGGCGAGATTTTATGAAGGCAGAATTTTATGGACAAAAAGAAAATTCTCTTATTTTACTTCTTACAGATATAATGAGATATCCCCCGTTTTGTAAATATGAAAGAGGTAGTACTTTTATATCTTATTTATGGATAAGAAAAAACAAAGAAAAAAAGTTTAACGACTTAATAAGAGAATGTAGTAAGGTTGGTAGTGGTATTAGCCGGGTGGAAAAATTATATTAAGAAAGGAGAAGAAAATGAATCAAGTGATAAGAGAAACAAAAGAAAAAGATAGATGTGTTGTTTGTGGTAAAAAGACGCCATATTATAAAAATACCCCGATTAATGCACGGATGTATTACGTAGAAGGAAGCGGTCAACTATGTGGCAATTGTTGGAAAATCATTTTTAAAGAAAATAGGTGAATTATATGGCAGCCGTCGTTTCTTTTTTTAAGGAAAGGAGGATATAGGATTTTCTATATCCTCCTTTTTATTTATTATTAAATTTGAGTTTCTTATATGAGTGTAGTATTATAAATTAATATATGGATATTTTAGATGATTTAAAATATAGAAGGCTGATATATCAAATAAGCAACCTAGAAGGGGTAAGAAAAGAGATTAAGAAGGGGAAAATTGTGTTGTATTGCGGTTTTGATCCGACAGCCGATAGCCTTCATATTGGAAATTTATTGCCCATTTTAACTTTAAAGCGATTTCAGGAAGCTGGTCATCAGCCGATTGCTTTAATAGGCGGTGGCACTGGTTTAATTGGCGATCCAAGTGGGAAAAAAGAAGAAAGAGTTTTAAATCCCCAGGAGATAGTTAAGAAATGGGGCCTTTTATTTAGGAAGCAAATAGAGAAATTGTTAGATTTAAAAAGAAAAAATAATCCTGCTTTAATAGTTGATAATTATAATTGGCTGGCTAGTATTAAAGCAATAGATTTTCTAAGAGATATTGGTAAGCATTTTACAATTTCCTATATGTTAGCTAAAGATTCAGTTAAAATGCGTCTAGATAGCGGAATTTCTTTTACAGAGTTTAATTATATGGTTTTACAAGCATTTGATTTTTTGTGCTTATTTGAGAAGCATAATTGTCAATTGCAAATAGGTGGTAGTGATCAGTGGGGAAATATTACAGCTGGAATAGATTTAATAAAGAAAAAGACAGAAAAAGAAGCTTATGGCCTGACGATGCCTTTAGTCTCAAAAGCTAGTGGAGAAAAATTTGGCAAGACAGAATCAGGCACGATTTGGTTAGACGCTCAAAAAACTTCACCCTATCAGTTTTATCAGTTTTGGGTAAACACTGATGATCAAGACGTTGTTCAATATTTAAAATATTTTACATTTTTATCTAGAGAGGAGATAGAGGGTTTTAAAAAAAGCCTTCAAAAAAATCCAGAGAAAAGAGAGGCTCAGAAAGTTTTAGCAAAAGAAGTTACTTGCTTGGTTCATGGAAAAGAAATGTCTTTAATGGCTGAAACTATTTCACAGAAATTATTTTATGATAATCTTCAAGATTTTTCCGAAAAAGAATTAGAAATGATTTTTAAAAATATTCCAGTAATTATAATTCAAAAAGTTAAGAACATTGATTTAATAGATTTATTAATCAAAATAAAAGTTTGTTCTTCTAAGAGACAGGCCAGGGAAGATATTGAAAATAGGATAATATTTGTTAATGGAAAATTGTATACAGATATTGAAGCGACAATTAAACAATCTGATTGTTTTTATAATAAACATTTACTTATTAAGAAAGGTAAGAGAAAATATTATTTTGCCTTGTGGAAATAATTGATATCTGTTAAACTTGTAAAATCTAAAAGTAAAAATAAAGCTTTTAAATAAATAATAAATTAATATGAAAAAAATAAATTTATCTTTTTTATTGATCGTTGTAATGATTGCGGCTTTTTTAATTGGTTATGGCAGCAAAAATGGGGTTTCATTAGGGATTTTTAATAACCAAAAAGCCGAAGAAATAGTCGGGCAGGCTATTGAATATATTAATGAAAATTATTTAGTAATGAGTGGAGAAGGAGCAATTTTATCCTCTGTAGAAGAAGAAAGCGGAGTTTATAAATTTACAATGTTAATTGAAGGGTCTGAATATATTTCTTATATAACCAAGGATGGTAAAATTCTTTTTCCTGATGGCATCCCGATGGCTATAGAAGAAGAAAAAACCGAAGCTGAAGCGATGACTTGTGAAGATTTAAATAAAAACAATAAGCCGGTTTTAGAAGCTTTTGTTGTTAGCCAATGTCCTTTTGGTACTCAGATGCAAAGAATTTTAAATGAAATTGTTAAAAATATTCCAGAATTAGATGAATATATTGCGGTGAAATACATGGGAGAAATTCAAGATGGAAAAATTACAGCAATGCATGGAGAGGAAGAAGCCCAAGAAAATTTAAGACAAATTTGTATTAGAGAAGAACAGAAAGAAAATTACTGGAAATATATTGATTGCTATATCAAAGAAGGAAAGACAGAAGAATGCTTAACTTCTTCTTTAATAAGCCTTAATATGCTGGATGAATGCATGAAAGATTCATCAAGAGGGCTTAAATATGCTCAAGTGGATTTTGATTCTCAAAACGAATATGCAGTTACTGGTTCTCCGGCTTTAATTCTTAATAAAGGCGACGTGAGTGAATTTGACTTTGGGGGCAGAACAGCTGAGGCAGTTAAAACAGTGATTTGTTGCGGTTTTAATTCTCAGCCGGCGTTTTGCAATGAAGAATTAAGCACAGATTCAGCAGAGCCAGGTTTTTCTCCTGTTTATAGCTCAGGGAGTGTGAGCGGAG
>Ga0334890_1000381_pt1 | contig 81489 bp, 58 predicted proteins | sample GraSluR1_MG_3_FD_207220 | JGI IMG/M metagenome (GOLD analysis project Ga0334890, IMG submission 207220) | Sludge microbial communities from methane-producing bioreactor in Wageningen University, Netherlands - Granular Sludge_31_08-R1 | ecosystem: Engineered > Bioreactor > Anaerobic >... | reverse complement strand
TATCACCTCACGGACATCCATCTTTCCGTGATCACTGTCATCATGCTGACGTTCGGCATGGGGGCCTCGACACAGGCGCTGTTCGCTCGTGTGGGCGGCGGAATCTACACCAAGGCGGCCGATGTGGGGGCGGACCTCGTGGGCAAGGTCGAAGCGGGCATCCCCGAGGACGACCCGCGAAACCCCGCCACCATCGCGGACAACGTGGGTGACAATGTCGGGGACGTAGCGGGCATGGGCGCCGATCTGTACGAATCCTACGCAGGCTCCATCCTGGCGACGGCAGCCCTGGGTGTGGCGGCGGCGACGGCCCTGTTCGGGTCCGAGATTACGGCGAACGGCGCCGCGGCGGCGATCCGTTTTCTGGCCACGCCGATGGTGCTGGCCGGCGTCGGCATCGTGCTCTCGGTGATCGGCATCTACCTGGTGCGCACGGAAGAGAAGGCCACCATGGGGGTGCTGATGGCGGCGCTGAACCGTGGCATCTTCGGCAGTTCCGCGCTGATTGCGGTGGTGGCCCTCGGGGTTTGCTGGTTCCTCCTGAAGGACATCCCCGCCACGGAGGACGGATACACGGTCAAGTGGTACGGCATCTGGGGGAGCATTCTGGCCGGATTGGTGGCCGGTGTCATCATCGGCAAGGCCACGGAGTACTACACCAGCTATGACTACCCGCCCACGCGGGGCGTGAGCTCCCAGGCCGTCACGGGACCGGCCACGGTCATCATCGGCGGGATCGCCGAAGGCATGTTCAGCACGTGGGCGTCGCTGGCGACGATCATCGTGGCCATCCTGGCCGCATTCATCTTTGCGGGCGGCGGGTCGGAGTTCATGCTCGGGCTGTACGGCGTGGGCATCGCGGCGGTGGGGATGCTGGCCACCCTGGGAATCACGCTGGCCACGGATGCGTACGGGCCGATCGCGGACAATGCCGGCGGCAACGCGGAGATGACCCACCAGCAGCCACAGGTCCGCCAGCGTACGGACGCGCTGGACGCCCTCGGGAACACCACCGCGGCGACGGGCAAGGGATTCGCGATCGGGTCGGCGGCCCTGACGGCGTTGGCGCTGCTGGCCGCGTACCTGGAGGAGGTCCGGTTCGGGCAGGTCTACCAGGCCCGCGACATGGTTCCCGCCGTCTACGCCGCAGCGGCGCCCGATGAGGCCGTGTACCTGGGGTTCGGCAAGTTCGGCGGCCGGATCGGCGACGGCAAGGCGAACAGCGATTTCGAGGCGTACATGGCCCTGGATTTCGCGACGCTCTCGCCGGCGGCGCAGGAAGAGTTGGTGATCGGCAAGACGAAACTGACGCTTGGCCCGGAGGCCAGCCATGAGGAGGGATACGTCCGGAGGGCGGAATTCGTCGAAGGGGGCGAGGTTCATGTTCTGGAGCTGGTGGCGGCCCGGCGAGCGTCGATGCAGCATTTCATGCGGTTCTACGACGTGACGCTGATGAACCCGAAGGTCCTCTGCGGCCTCTTCTCGGGTGTGCTGTTGGTGTTCCTGTTCTCCTCGCTGACCATGAAGGCCGTGGGCCGGGCGGCCAACCAGATGATGCTGGAGTGTCGGAGGCAGTTTGAGAAGATCCGGGACTACCTTCGCGGACAGGGAAAGGACGAGGCCTTCGTGCACAATCCGGACAACTGGCCGGCCCGCGTGACCCTGGGCAACGAGCAATACCCGGACTACGCGACCTGCGTGGCGATTTCCACGGCGGGCGCCCAGCGGGAAATGATCGTGCCGTCTCTGCTGGCGATTATTCTTCCGATCGTGGTGGGTCTGGTGTTCGGCGTTCCCGGTGTGATGGGGTTGCTGGCCGGCGGACTCACCTGCGGCTTCGCCATGGCGATCTACATGGCGAATGCGGGCGGCGCATGGGACAACGCGAAAAAGCTGATCGAAACCTACGGTCGGGTGACCGCCCGCGAAGTCGTGGAGAGCGCCGAGCTTCGGGCCAGGCTGCCCGCGGGAGCCCGCGATGCGATTCTGGCGCGGGCACAACAGGCCGTTCGGGCGAACGCGCCGGACCTGATCGTGTTCGGCAAAGGCTCGGACGACCACAAGGCCACCGTGGTGGGCGACACCGTGGGTGATCCGTTCAAGGACACCTCCGGCCCGAGCCTGAACATCCTCATCAAGCTCATGAGCATGGTGAGCGTCGTGTTTGCCGGGCTGATCGTCCGCTACGCACCGCAGATCGGCGAGTGGCTGCGGCTGGGGAACTGACGGAGCCACGACGAGCAGCGGAGGCCGACCGGCCGCAGGCACGCCGCCACACGGCATGCCGTCGGCGCGCGGCAGGCGCGGCCGACCGTACGGAGGCAACGCTCGCTTCGGCTTGCGCGGTCCGGCGCTTTCGCCGTCCGCAGTTCGTCGTCTATGTGGCCCTGCGCCGCGCCACGACCAGCCCGCCGATCGCCAGAAGAACCAGCGTTGCCGGCTCCGGAATGCGGACCGTGCCCATGCCGGAGAGCGGCTCCCAATTGCCGGCCAGCGTCAGGCGGCTCATGCCGTCTGCGACGCCGTCCACGACAATCGGATAATCGCCCACCGCCAGGCCCGCAGTGTCCACCGTCAGCGTGCCGACCCACAGGCTGCCCTCGATCGCACCGGCCACACGGAAGCCGCCCACGAACACGTCTTGGCCGTAGACGCCGCTGTCGTACGTGATCGGCGTGACGAAGCCGGCCATGGCCGCTTCCCACTCCGGGCTGTACGCGAAGCTGAGGTCCGCCACCTCGTTGGACCCGATCAGGATGTCCGCGGCATCGAACGCCGAAAGGGATTCGACCGCCACGTACACGTCAAACAGGGCCGGCGTGCCCGCCTGAACCTCGACGAGCGGCGGGTCAAACGTAGTGCTGGCGGCCGGCGAAACCGTGGTGATTGTCAGGAGCGCAAGCGCGCCCAATGAAACGACTTTCATTCTGCTCTCTCCCTTCTTCTGACTTCCGGTCGCGTTGCGGGCGCTCAGACCCGCCCCACGCGCCCGGACGATTTCCGATCCATCCCCGGCGGGCCTAGTGCCCGTCCGGACGCGGGGTCGGCCCGGACGGCACGAAGTCCGCCGCCCGGTCCACGTCCTCGATCGTGACGGCGCCATCGCCGTCAATGTCACGCCGTTCGGAGTCGCCCACGTCCATCGTGGGCGCTGCGGCGTTGATGTAACTCAGGTCCGCGTTCAGGACGCTGCCGTCGTCGTCCGCGTCACCCACGGCGACGGCGTATTCCGCGGAAAACGGCGCGACGCCCGGCCAGTTGCCGGTGCTGCGGATCGCATACCACGAGCCGTGCTCAAGGGCCGGCGAGTGCTGGAAGATCCGCAGCACGCGGGGATCGCCCAGCAGGTCGCTCTCGACCGACAGGGCGAAGTTGGAGGTCTGGTCGATTCCATACCCTCCGCCGGGGACCAGCTTGACGATCTGAAGCTCGTCGACGTCCGGCAGGACGATGTCCCGGTCGAAGTGGAGGCGCACCACGTTGTTGTTCGGCCGCCAGAGCGTGCTGCCGGCGTCGGGCGAATGGCCCACCAGGAACGCGAGCGGCTCGGGCTCGCCGGCCAACTCCCGCTGGAAGCGGGCGAAGTCGGCCAACGTAACGCTCAAGTCGCCGTCGTCGTCAAAGACAAGCAAGCATAGCTCGGAGGCCGTCTCCGCTTCCATGCACTCGGCAAACGCCTCGTAGTCGTCGAGGTCCACGTCGCCGTCAAAGTCGTAGTCGCCGAACATCGGAGCGACCACAGCCATCGGAATCAGCTTTTCGTCCGTTCGCTGGGATGCGTCCACCACGTGGAAGATGGCCTTGAAGAGACCGGTCCGGGTGGGCGTGCCGGAAATCGTGCCCGCCGCGTCCATCGCCAGCCCCGGCGGGAGCTGTGAGAAGTTCATCAGCATGGAATTCGCGTTGCCCAGGTCCGGCTGGGCGTCGTGAGCGGACAGCAGGTACCGGACCTGGTCGCCCGCCGATATCCCGACCGTGGCAGTCAGTGGCGTGTTGCCGGGTCCGTAGTCCATGCGGATGCGGCCGTTGTCGTACAGCGTGGCGCTGTAGTTGCAGGGATTCGCTCCGATGAACGTGGCCCACCGGATGGTCACCTGTCCGGGCGTATCGTCGTCGATGTAGATGTCCCCGCCGCCCTGGGTGGTCTGATCGTCCCAGAGCACGGCGATCCGCTTGTTGTACTTCAGCAGGGCCAGGCTGTTGTTGTAGGTGGAGCCGACGTACGAGCCGAAGTTGATCCAGCCGTCCGTGGCCACCTTGATCTGCGTGTAGCTCTGTCCGTAGAACGGGAACGCGAACGGCAGCGTGTAGTCAAACACCGCATCGTGCCCGATCCAGCCCTGCGGCTCGCCGACTTCGGCGAACGGAGAGCTTCCCAGGTTCTCCTCGAAGTAGAGCAACGGCGCCGACCACGTCAGCGGAAGGTCGCCGCCGGCGGCGGTCAACGACACGGGGCCGTAGGGCACCCCCAGGACCGCCAGCGGCAGGGCGGGCGTCGTGATGATCGGATCGTCCGTTCCCTGGATGAGCTGCACGTTGTCGATCGCGATGCCGTCGGACGGGATCGGGTAGTTGTCATACTGCTGGAACCGGATGCGGAACGTGTGGTTGTACGCGATGCCGGCGGCAGCCGCGGCGGCGTCGAGATCGAGCGTGACCGTCTGGTAGAAGTCGGCCCGCTGGCCGTCGCTGTCGGCCTCCGGCGCGGCCACCCGGGGATTCACGAGGTCCGCGACCTTGTACCAGTGGATTCCATCCTCGCTGATGGCCACGGCGTCACCCTGGGCCGAGCCCTGCCAGGATGCGGGGGCGAGGTGCCGCTCATCGTCAAAGTCTTTCCAGTCGTATCGCAGGAGGACCTTGGAGTGGCCCTCGAGGTCCGCGACCAGCGTGAGTTCGTTGAGGCTGAACGCGTTCTCCGCCCCCGAGGCCATCACCACGTGGTAGTCGCCCTGCGGGCCGTGCTCGTCCGTGACCTTGATATACCCGACATTCGTTGAGTTTGTCTGCCAATACGGCGCTAGCGGCGGGCCGTCCTCAAACCCGTCTTCCATGGGGAAGTCCGCGAAGTCCAGGACCGTCACCGTCACCGGGGCCAGATTCGAGTCGAGGCTTCCGTCGAAAACGCGGAAGCGAAAGACGTCCGTCCCCACATATTCCGGGTCGGGCGTGTACACCAGCGTTGTGCCCGGGGCGACCAACGTGTACGGCACGTCCGTGATCGTCCCCCCGCTCGGGTCCCACAGGGTTCCGTTTGCAGGCAACGCCTCCACGGTGTAGGCCAGCGGATCGTTGTCCACGTCAATCGCTTCCAGAGCGATGTCCATGGCAAAATTCCGGCCGGTTTCCACGGAGGCCGGTTTGGCCAGAGGCGGCTGGTTCGCCTCGGGCGTTCCGATGCCGAGGACCCGGATGTCATCCAGGTTCCAGCCGCTGTATTCGTCGGCGCTGTCCGTCGGGCCCATGACCCAGCGGATTTGAACGAACGGCGAACCATCGGCGATGGCCCCGATGTTGTAAGACTGCTGACTCCACGAAGTCTCCTGGAGGTTCGCGCCGCTGTGCCGCCACACCGTCTCCCATCGCTCGCCGTCCGTCGAGGCTTCGATCGACGCACTGTCATAGCTGCTGGACTCCACGCCCAACCAGCGGGCGAAAGACAGCGTGACCCGTGTCAGCCCGCGGCAGTTCAGGGGCAGCGTGGTCAGGCATACCGGCGGAAGGTCCTTCTCGTACTTGCCCGCCAGGTTGTAGCCGTAGATCCGCATCCCGGTGTATGCCGTCGGCGGATCGCCGCCCTGGCCCAGCGGATAGCCGTATTGCCACGAGGCTTCCCGCAGCCAGCCCGGGTCCGTATCCAGCGGGAAGTCGTACACGAGCAACGGCGTGCCCACCGACAGTGTGACCGCGGCTTCGTTGGATGGAAGGCCGCCGTCAAACGAGTGATACGTAAAGACGTCCGGCCCCTGGTAGTCCGCCGACGGGGCATACGTGACGAAGGCTCCATTTGCGGCCAGCGTGTACGGGACCGTGGTGATCGGCGTGCCGGCGTTCAGGTCCGTCAACGCGCCGTGAGCCGGCAGCGACGCGATCACGTATTGCAGGATGGTGCCCGGGTTCGGGTCTGACCCCTTGAGCTGGATGTTCACGGGCTGGTTTTCCGGGGTCTCCGCGTACAGGTCATCCGCCGTCGGCGGGATGGGCACGTTGTCGGCCACCGTCACCCGGATTTCATCCAGGAACCACCCGTCACGCTGCAGCAGCCCGTCGGACTGAAGGCGGAAGCGGATCTTGATCGGCTGACCGGCGAAGGGCGTCAGATCATAGATCCGTTGTGTCCAGTCGTAATCGCCGCCGGTGTCGGCGTCTACGTAGCCCAGGAACGCGTTGCCGGCGTCGACCACTTCGACCGTACAGCGGTCGTAGTACGTTTCCAGAAGGCACCAGTCCCAGTATTCCAGGAACACCGGCGCCGTAACACCGGTGAGATTCAACAACGGCGTTTGCAGATAGAAGTTCGCGTTCGGATTGTACGTGGAACGCATGTCCGTGCCCCAGCAGTTGTTGCCGTTGATGGCGCGGACGCCCCGGATGCCCGCCAGCGGGCCGCTGCCCCCGACCACCTGTCCGAAGATGCCGTTCGCCGAGGTCGGTGTGCCACGCTCCCATTCGTCGCCCGGGCCGTCGTGAGTCCAGGGCGGCGATGCACCTTCGCAACTGTCGTAGAATACGGTCACCCCGCCGCGAATGCGGTGCGCCTTGGCCCCGAACCCGTAGCGATTCAACGCGCTGCGCGGATACGCAGCGTAGAAAAAGGCGCCCGTCAACGCGCCGAGGTCCGTGTAGCTGGTATCCGGCCCGTTGAAGATGACGATCACCCCCGGTGCCACCTCCTGGCCCACCGAGTACGTCTGCCCGTCCTCGGGCATCCAGTCGATGGGCGTATTGGACTTCACCACCACCGTCGACTCGTAATCGTCCAGCGGGCGGGTCCAGACCAGTTGGATGTTGTTGCCCACGGGCGAGGCCGTCAGGGTCTTGATCCGGTCCGGCCACCGAATTCCCCCGGCCGCCGCCGCGATGGCCTGACCCGCGTCCGCCCGTCCGAACCCGAAGCGGTGGCTGTGCCCGGTCACCGGGTCGAACCGGCCGTACGGCTCGTCCAGCCGGACCGCCGTGTGCTGCAGAATCGCCCGGGCCTGAGCGGCCGTCATGCTCTCGTCCTGCGAGATGATCAGGGCCAGAATGCCCGCGGCCAGCGGCGTGGCCGAGCTCGTGCCGCCGAAGGCGTTGGTGTAGTCCAGGTCCGGCAGCCCGTTGTAGCCGCTGGAGCCGGTGTTATCGACCGTCACGATGTCCAGCCAGGGGAACCGCACGCCGTCGTCACCGCGGTCGTTCGTGGGGGTGGTGATGCCGATCTCCGGCCCGACGTCGCTGAATTCCGTGTGCTGGGCGTTGCTGTTCGTCCCGCCGACCGCCATGGTGGTTGCCAGTTGGGCGATGGCCGACACGCCGTTGACCGTGTGATCGTTGTTGCCCGCGGCAAACAGAATGAGCACGCCTTTTCCGTTCCGCCCGGTGGTGGCCACGGTGTTGATCGCGTTGACAACCTCCGGAGGCTGCAGCGTCCCGCTGGCGAAACTCCAACTGTTGCTGAGAACGGCGGCCCCGTCGCTGTGATCCCCGTCGTTGTTCGGGTCCATGCTGAAGTAGAAGCCTTCAGCCATCTCTGCGACCGTGGCCCCGAAGAACTTCACGCCGATCAGGCCGCAACTCGGGCACGCGCCACGGACGCCGATGCTGTTTGCGGCGGCCACCGCGACACCCGCACAGGCGGTCCCGTGCCGCTGGCCACCGTCCGGACTCGGGTCGTCGTCCGGCGGGTCGTTGTCCAGGTCCAGCCCGGCAGCCCAGTTGGGGAACAGATCCGGATGCCATTTTTCAACGCATTCGTCGAGGATCGACACCCGCACCGTGGATGAACCCAGGGCCGTTGCGCCGTAATTCGAATCCCAGGCGGCTTCTGCGTTAATGTCGCTGCCGGCCGCCGCACCCTTGAGAACGTCGCCATCCAAGTGCCACTGAAGTGCATAGTACGGATCGAGAATCGGGTCTGGCTCCAGTGCGACTTTAGGCAGCACAAAATCGGGCGCCGCATACTCTGCGATTTCTGTGTTCTCGTGGATGTAATTCGCCAGCGCCAAAGGATTTGTGCGGCTTACGTCACGCACGGTCAACCAGTACCGGTTCACCCCCCGTTCGCGCTTCTCGACGTCAAAGCCGTGCGTAAGCGCCAACTGGTAGAGCAATTGCGGATCAGCACCGGCTCGAAACTGGACGGCGACGCGGTTTGTCGGGTAGATCGGGATGTCATCGTCTTCCAGGTACAGTAGCGGGAGCACGTACTCCACGCCGGCGACGTTTTGGATCGCCCCCTTGGGGGCGTCGCGCACGACGAAGAGATTGCGTCTTTCCAGATGTCCCTCCAGAGCGGCAGCCGCGGGTGCCAGCCTCAGGGGGCTCACGCGTGCGGGCAGGGTGTCCGGGCGTTCGCCGGAGCGCCCCGGGCGCGGCGTGACGCGAACGACAAACTCGACGTCGCTCGGGAGGAACGCACGCGGACCTGTCACGTCGTGGAAGTACGCGGGCATCTGGGACAGATCCGCGACCGTCCCAGGGTTGGCGGAAGCGCTTGAAACGCAGATCAAAGAAGCAGTTACAGCAAGAATGGTACGAACGGATCGCTGATGGGTTTTGCAGGACACAGGGTCAACTCCAATGCGGGGAAACCGGGTTCTCGTCTCCGAAACCTGTGGATGGGGAAGGAGCATCGGATGCGCCGGGGCTGCGACACCCGGGACAGGCGCAGGCCTACACACGCGGGCAGTCCGTCACAGCCAGTATGCCTCTCTCCTCTCAGCTATCATGGAACCTGACGCGCTCTTGCTGGAATACCACTATAGGCAAACCCTGAGGCAAACGCAACCGGATGTATCAGGATTGGCGTTCCGCAGGTGCAGAATCGAATGAACGATTCCCGCCAAACCGGTCAAGCGGCTGTACAAACAACGGATGCAAGGGGTTGACCTTATTCCCGTCATTCGGTCTACTACTAGACTGGAGGACGTTGGAAGCCTGCAGAGGGTCTGTCTATCACTCCTCCGAGCTTTGACCAGTGGTTCAGTGGCGGACTGGCATCTCGTGCCCGGTGTAGGTCGGGTGCGGGGAACCCATCCCAGGTTCCAGATCGTATGCGTCATCGACCGGATGGCACAGCCCTGTCCGGATGAACGTGCGGAGCGCGGCAAGTCGCGCGGGTGTCGTGCGTGCGCGCGGCAGTTGCGCGTGACGTCATATGGCGAGTTACCGATTTCCTGTTCCAGTTTATGGAGGACCATGCGATGCGAGAAACGGAAAGAGGCGTGCCCGGCACGCTCTGCAACAGACGTACCGGGGGCGTGGCCGCCCTGGTGCTGCTTGGGGTTATCCCCCTGGCCGCGATGGCAGCCCCGCCGGTCCCGGCCAACGACGCGCCCGCCGGGGCCGAGGTGATCGGACCGGCGGTCCCGATCGTCATCTTCGGCACCCTGGAAGGGGCGGTGGACCACCTGCAGCCGTGTGCGCCGGAGTTGCCGGACATCACGGCGGGCTACACAGACGGTCCGGACGTGTACTACAGCTTTACGCCGACGGTGACGGACACCTACCGCATCCAGCTTCTGCCCTGGCAGAGGGCCCCGCTCCGCAGCAGCGAGCGGCGGATGAGTGTCTACGTTGGCACCGACTTCGACACTACGCCGGTGTATATGGGCGGTCGCAGGGCGCCCGGCTCGGCGCGGCCGGTTCATATCGACGTGGAACTCACCGCAGGCATAACGTACCACATCGGAGTCGACAACAACCTGGAGACCCGCGACAACGTCTCCTTCACCCTGATCGTCGACACGTTGTCTCCTGTCATTCCGGACGACTGCGCCTCGATTGAGATCATGCCGTCCGGGTCGCTGCCGTACGCGGTGCTGAACAACATCGACGGGGCGCTGAACGATTTCACGTTCATCGACCAGACGTCGGGACGCTGTGCGACGGCCCGGGCCACCACCGCCACCGGCATCGACCATGTCTTCCTCTTCAGTCCGCCGGCCGACGGGGACTACGCGTTTGAGCTGGTGTCCGAAGGCTTCAGCGGCGTGCTCTACATCGACGACTCCTGCCCCTTCCCAGGAGACGGCTGCCTGGGGGCGTCGTACAACGCGGGCTCCGGCGGCGGCAAGCATGACCTCGTCGTGGTCACGCTCGAGGCGGGCAAGGACTACTGGGTCGTGGTGGACGAGAACAACGGCGCCAGCGTCACGGGCACGTACGCGCTGATCGTGGATACGGCGTACGGATACGAGATCAGCGAGATTGAGCCGAACGATACGCCCGCGACGGCCACCCCGATCACCACGCCGCTCAACGGCGGGCAATTGCAGGGCCCCGAGGATGAGGACTACTACGCGATCACGGGCCTGGAGGGCGACCGCATCTACGCGTGGGCCAACAACGGCGGGTCCTCAAACACCACGATCGACGTGGACATGTGGTTCTATGCCGTCGACGGCACCACGCTGATCGAATTTGACAAGGAGGACGGGCACGGGCTCGGCGCGGGAGACCTCTACGACGACCTGGAGTACATTTACGCCACGTCGTCGCCGGTCCTGGCCGGCTCGCGCATGACGGCCGACGGCACGCATTACCTACGGGTGGCCCGCGCCGGAACGACGCGAGACGTGGTACACCGCTACCTACTGCACGTGGGCGTGCAGCCGGCTTCGCGCCCGGCGGCGCCGGAGTGCGAGCCGAACGACTCGATCGACTCGGCGGACCGTAGCGGCAAGCTCTACTACGCCGGCACCATCCTCACGGATGGTGACAAGGACTTCTACGCGTTCGATGCGACCGCGGGAGACCGCATCTTCATCGCCCTGGACGGGGACCCGGAGCGTGACGCCGACGGGTTCGTCGCCCCGAGCTCCGACGCCAACGCGTTTGCGGCCTCGGTGAAGGTGTACGACCCGGACGGCGACCTGATTTTCGACGAGATCCGTGACACCAACTCCATCCAGAACGGTCCGGACTATCCCGCCCAGGGCGCGTTCTTCGTCGCTCGCGTGACGGGCACGCACTACGTCAGCGTGGAGCAGCAGAGCTCTACGCAGTACGGCCCGACCAAGACGTACGAGTTGGCCATCTTCCTGAACGACGCGGCGCCGGCCCTGACGGATGAACTGGACCCGCAGGCCACGCTGACGCCGGACTACGTGAATGATGTCATCGCCGTGACGGCCACGGACAACCAGGCCGGCGACAGCGGCATCTGTGACGTGTCGCTCTACTACGACACCAACCTGCAGATCACCAACCTCAGCTTCAGCCCTGGGGATCCCACGGTCACGTTTGACCTCGAGACGATCAACCCGGCCGCCAACGGCGAGGGCAAGCTGCTGATCACCGACTGCCAGGGCAACACGCTCTGCCAGTTCGTGAAGATCGACGTGAGCGCCCCCATCTGCGCCGGCACGACCCTGTCGAACCGCTCGCCGTTCAGTCTGCACGGTCCGATCCACGTGCCGGACAACACGCCGGCCGGCATCGACGGGACCATCGTGGTGTCGGACGCGGGCATCATCACGGACGTGAACGTGACGCTCACCATCGATGCCGTGGACCCGAACGACTTGGACGTCTACCTCATCAGCCCTACCGGCACCAGCGTGGAGCTGTTCACCAACCGGGGCAGCAGCTCGGCGTTCGACGTCACGGACGCCACGTTCGATGACGACGCCGCGACGATCATGCCGATTCTCTCCTCGGCGGCGCCGTACACCGGCACCTGGAAGCCCGAAGACCCCATCGGCCTGGTCAAACTCAACGGGGAGCAGGCCCAGGGCACCTGGAGGCTTAACGTCGCCGACGATTCATCGAGTGACAGCTTCGGTGCCACCCTGGTGCGCTGGTCGCTGGATATCGACGCCGGCTTTGATGGCCCCCAGCGCTTCGACGGCACCGTTACGGACGACGACGGCATCACGTCCGTCGTGCTGACCAGCGGGACCAACGTGCAGCTCATCCTGCCGCCGGGGTTCGCTCCGGGCGACCTCTCGGTCAGCTACACGGTCACCCTGATCGATCCGTCGCAGAACGGGACGGCCCTCGTCACCGCGACCGACCAGCAGCAGAACACGTGCCAGAGCGTCATTTCGCTCAACGGCTACGTCGACGCGGCGGGGCCGGACAGCAGCGGATCGACCACCACCGACCTCACTTTCCGGGAGGAGGTCCAGGGGGTCATCGTGTCCAATGATCCCGTCGGCGTGATATCCACCATCAACGTGTCCGACTCGTTCCGGGTCGGCGAAGTGGAGGTGGACCTCATGATCGATGCGCAGGACCAGGGCCGCATCGCCGCCCGGCTCATGCACAACGGCGAGACCGCGGTGCTGATCAACCGCACCGGCATGGACGAGCGAGCGTCCGTGGGCAACACCAAGGCCAGCTTCGACATCACCCTGGATGACGACGCGCCGGAATCCGCCGATCTTCACCTCGAACCGGCGCTGGGGACCCTGGCCACACTCGGCCTGCGGCAGCCCGACGGGCGCGGCGAATTCTTCGGCGACGGCATCACGAAGGACAACCGAGACAATATGCTCTTCCGGCTGGCCGGTGATGATGCGTTCGGCGATTGGGACCTGCAGGTCATCGACCGCCGCGATTTCGCGGGCAGCACGCAGCGGGCCAGTTTCCGCCGCTGGGCGTTGACGCTTAAGAATCCGTGCGGACCGGAGCGATACGTCGGCCGCGCCCTCGACCTGGCCCCGGGGGCCGGCATCGCGACGATTCAGCTCGCGGCCGGCGCCTCCAACCTGGCCGTGGTGGCCTCCTTCACGCCGGGCGACGAGGTCGTCGAGTATCGCGTCGAGCTGGTCGACCCCTCGCAGCCAGGCAGCGGCACCCTGGAGATCATCGACGGGGCGTCCAACGTCACAACGGTCCCCATCAGCCTCGCCGCCGCCTCCGGCGATGACAACCTGCCCATCGTGACCGGAAGCGTGAACCCGGCCACCATGGAATTCGAAGGAACGGCCACGGACGCGCAGGCAGGCGATACGGGTGTCGCTGCCATTGAGCTGGGCCCGTGGTCGGACAACCTGCAGATCACGTCCGTCGACAGCCTGCCGGCGGCCAGCGCCAACTTCGCGGTGGGGCTGGTGAACGCGGCGTTGAACGGGCGGGGGTATGTCAAGGTGACCGACGGGTGCGGCCTGCGGGCGTACGTGCTGGTGGAAATCGACGCGAACGGCCCGGTCTGCACGGGCGCCATCAACACGACCAAGCGGTACTTCAGCACCGACCTTCCCGTGGCCATTCCGGACAACAACCTTGCCGGGGTGACCTCGGACATCGCGGTGACGGACACCGACATCATCACGGACGTGGACATCACCTTCAACATTACGCATCCCAACGCGACGGACATCGACATGACGCTGATCGCCCCGGTGCTCATCGGTCTGTTCACGGACCGCGGCAGCACGGGCAACGACTTCATCGATGTCACGCTGGACGATGAGGCCGCAGAGGTGATCTCCAACCTCGCGTCCGCGGCGCCGTTCACCGGCTCGTGGCAGCCGGAAGACGGCCTGCTGTCCACGCTGGACGGCTATTCGGCCGCCGGGACCTACACGCTGAAGGTGGTGGATGATTACGTGAACTACGTCGGCACGTTTGACTCCTGGTCGCTGCTGATCACCACCGACACGTTCCCGCCGCGATACGACGGGCGGGCGGCCGAGCCGCTGGCTCACGACTCGGGCATCGCCCTGGTCGAGTTGCTGGCGGGGGCAAGCAATCTGACCCTGGTGGTGGATCCGAGCGCCGCGGCGGGGGATGCCATCGTGCGGTACTCGGTTTCCCTCACGAACCCGCTGACGGCGGGCGACGGCACGGTTCGTGTGACGGACGGTGCGGGGAACACCTGCGAGGTGCCTCTCTGTCTCGAGCCGATCGCGGACAAGGGTGACACCGACGGTGACGGTGACGTGGACCTGGACGACTATCCGGGCTTCGAGGCGTGCTTCACCGGTCCGGAGGACACCTACGGGTGCGGCTGTTCGGTGGCCGACGTCAATAACGACAACCACGTCGACCTGTACGACTTCGCGGAGTTCCAGTTGCTGTTCTAGAACGGCGCTCCGCAAGGGTTGTCGGCGGTAACAGAGCGGCGTCACGTGGCGGCTCATCCCCGCCGCGTGACGCCGCCCCCTTTGGCCCGGCAGCCGTTCAGCCCGCGGCTGTGCGGCCGGCCTCCGCTATGGGACCGGCGCACATTTGCGGAACCGGCGCGTATCGGTGGGACCGGCACGTATTGTGGGACCGGCGCCCTTGTGTGGGACCGGCGCGTATCTGTGGGACCGGCTTTCCAGCCGGTCTCTGCCTCTGCCTGCAAGGCCATCCCTGCCTGCTGCGATTCCAGGCGGTCTTCCCTTTGCCGTGGGATGAGTTCGCACGTTCACGGAACGAAGCACCAGGCAGAATTCCTGCTCCCGATCGTCGCCAGCCTCCCGCTTTCGCTTAGAATCAGATGTCCTCTTTGGCCTCCCTCGGCGGCTGATGCATCTCGTTCGGGGAGGTGTGTCCCATCGATGCACCGAATTCGGCCGCAGCCATCGTTGATCCAAACACCCGTGCCCCGGTGGGGACGGGACCGGTCCCCGCTCGGCGTTGACCTTGCTCTCGCACTCTCCTCACTCTCGTCCGGGGCCGCGATCGGTCTCAGTCAGGGGCCGACAGCTACCACATTCGGGGCATCGGCCCCCCGGGGAGCCGCGCAGATCGTAGCCGCACGCGAGGCACTGGTTGTCCCTCTGCCGTCTCCACAAGCGATCTGCCTTCCAGTATCCGCCTGCAAAGAAGAATGACGACAGCAACACGAGTGCGGCCGTGCAATTCCTGAGCATACCGGGTGGAAGCAGAGAACGCTGGGACCCGGCGGGGTCAACCAGGACGAGCGCTCCCCTCCAGGTCCGGAGCAGCGTTGAGCCCGCGAGCAGCCCAGCGGCGACAGCCGCGCCGGAACCCCACCATCGTGTCCGAGTCCAGTTGGAGCGGCAGTGCAGGACCGCTGCGAACCCAACAGCCATCGGGAACACCAGCAGCACGCCGATTACCCACGGGACAATGCCGGCGAACCCTTCTTCGCCGATGGCACGGGCCCACCGTTCGAGGGCGAGGAAATCGTTATCGACGCACCAGATGAAAGCCCACCAGCACACGCCGAGGACCAAGAGCGAAACGAGCAGGGCGCGGATGCACTTTCTCGCGTACACGTCGTCCAGCGTGGGTCTGTCGGCGTTGTCCGGTCGTGCCATGCCGGGCTCCCCCTGTCACTGTCGTAGTCCTTTGATGCGAGTTCGGGGGCAATGGTAATGCCGGACTTCACAATCCGCCATCCTCCTCCCCTTCAGGGCGGCAAGTGAGAGGGGAGGGTCTCTGATTCACGGGCTGCGCCCGCAGCAAACCTCATCGACGCCTCGGGGTCGGGCGCAGGGGTCAGCCCCGGCGAGGACCGTGTCGGAAGTGCTATGGTTTGGGCTGGGACGAGGACCGCCGATCGTGCGGTCCTCGAGAAGAAGTAGTCCGCACGGCGGACCCTGCTTCGTCTTTGCGGGCGACGCCCGCATCGTCCCTTCGTGCCTCCGTGCCTTCGTGCCTGCGTGCCTGCGTCGCTTCTACTGCAGTTGCCCGATCTCGCTGTCCTTCTCCAGGAAGCCTTCGAGCTTGCGGGAGCGCACGGGGTGCTGGAGCTTGCGGATCGCCTTGGCCTCCACCTGGCGGACCCGCTCGCGCGTCACCTTGAAGATTTTGCCCACCTCCTCGAGGGTGTACGTATATCCGTCGCCGATCCCGTATCGCAGCTTGATGATTTCCCGCTCGCGATAGGTCAGCGTCTTGAGGACTTCCTCGATGCGGTCCTTCAGCATCTCGCTGCCCGCCGACGAAAGGGGCGATTCCGCCCGCTCGTCCTCGATGAAGTCGCCGAAGTACGAGTCTTCGCTCTCGCCGACCGGGCGATCCAGCGAGATCGGGTGCCGGCTGATCTTGAGGACGCGCCGAGCCTCCGACACCGGCATCTCCGCCCGCGTGGCGATCTCGTCGATGGTCGGCTCGCGACCGAGTTCCTGCAGAAGCTGGCGGCTGATGTTGCGCAGCCGGCTCATGGTCTCGATCATGTGGACGGGGATGCGGATGGTCCGGGCGTGGTCGGCGATGGCTCGCGTGATCGCCTGGCGAATCCACCACGTGGCGTACGTGCTGAACTTGTAGCCGCGTTTGTACTCGTACTTGTCCACCGCCCGCATCAGGCCGGTGTTGCCTTCCTGGATGATGTCCAGGAAGCTCAGCCCGCGATTGCGGTATTTCTTGGCGATGCTCACCACCAGGCGGAGGTTTCCGCCGGAGAGCTTGCGCTTGGCGTCTTCATACTCGGAGAAGACCCGCTGGATGCTGCGAAGGCGCCTGGCCAGCTCGTCGCTGCTCTCCAGCACCAGCGACTCGATACCGCTCAGCTCGTCCTCCATGCCCTGCAGGTCTTCGTCCGGCACGGTCTGCCGTTTCGCCTGTTCGGCCAACCGCCGCTCCAGCGACTTCATCTTGCGGTACCGGCCGATCAGCTTTTTCATCAGCGGCGTGATGCGGCTGGTGCGCAGGGACAACTCCTCCAGCAGCTTCGACACCTTCCGACGGCGCTGGTTCATCCGGGCGACCGTCTTCTTGTGCGTGGCGGCCGCCACCCGGCCCCGATGCAGCCCCACCCAGTCCTCCTCGTCCTTGGCCAGCAGGGCCCGAACCGTGGCCAGATTCCCCGGCATCCGGCGCAGGATCGTGGCCTTGGCCATCTGCTCGGACGTGGAGATCTTCATGGTGCGGTCAAAGGGCAGCGTGCCGTCATACACCTGCTGCAGAATGTCGACCGCCTGGGACGCGCAGTAGTTGCTCTCGAGCACCATCTGGCGGAACGCCATGCGCGTCAGTTCGATCTTCTTCGCCAGCCGGACTTCCTCCTCGCGGGTGAGCAGCGGAATTTCACCCATCTGGGTGAGATACATCCGCACCGGGTCGTCGATGCGGCGACCCGTGCCCTCGACCACGGTGAGGTCTTCCTTGTGGGCGTCCTCAACGTCCTGTTCCGCCTGCTTCTTGTCAAACCGGACCGGGCCGCCCTTGCCGTGTCGCGAGGCCTCGATCCGTTCTGCCTCCAACTCGTCGAGCATCTCCACGCTCGCCTTGTCGAAGGTCAGCATGATCATTTCGAGCTTGTCGGGAGAGACGGCCTCGTCCGGCAGCCGCTCGTTCATCTCCTCCCACGTGACGTACCCGCGCTTCCTGCCGCGCTCCAACAAATCGGACACGGCAGCCTCGATCGGGTCGACGATAACTTGTGAGGAAACTCCTTCCGCTGCGGCCATGTTTCTGCTCAACCTCCAATCGCGAAAACCCGCCCTGCGGTCTTCTATTCCTGCGGCGACGCCTCGTGATCCTCCGCCAGGCGTCGCGAAAACGGCCGGCCGGTCCCGTCGCGGGCCAATCGCGCCGTCAGGTTCCCGAACTCACGCAGGAGCGCGTCCGAATCCCCCGGCGCCTCTGCCGTTTCCGTCCACAGACGCGCCGCGGCCGATCGGCCTTCACGCTCTGCGCGGATCCGTTCCAGCCGTACCGTGGCAGACCGCAAGGTCTCCTGAAAATCACCACGCCGTTCACCGCGGACCAGCAGGTCCGTGACCAGCGAGGCTTCTTGCGTACTCTCGATGGACCCCAACAACCCCCCCATCCCACGATCCCCCGAGCAGGCCGCCCACTCGCGAACCCGCTCCCCGATTTCCCGCAACGCGGCGTCGCGAAAACGGTTCGGCTCGAACTCCTGGCACGCCTCGGGCCACAAGCTCGGCGCGTTCAGCAGAACCTCCAGCACTGTGACCAACGCCGCCTGTTCCGCGTCACTGGGCTGCACACGTATGCTGCCGATCCGCGTTTCTGCGGTCGCCGGCTCCTGGGCCTCGACACCCGGACGTGCGGCCCTCCGACGCCCCGCCTGGACGAGCATCCGCTGGATGTCCTCGGGCGGCGAGTTGACCACCCGGGACACCTCGTTAATGATCAGCCCCCGCTGAATCGCGTCCACCGCCCCGTGTCGGCCCATGTCGGCGATGAACGAGATGAACTCTGCCATTGCCGCACGCCGGTCAGTCCCCCCGGACGGCGAAGCGAACCGGGTGAGTGTCCGCTTCCACTTGAATCCTAGCGCGTCCTCGGCCGAATTCAATACGCTCCCAAATCCTTCTGCACCTTCAAGTTGCAGGAAATCACAGGGGTCTTTTCCGGACGGAACCCGGGCCAGCTTCACCCGCAGGCCCTGATGCATCGCAACCGCCAGTGCCCGGTCGGCCGCGGTCTCCCCCGCCAGATCCGAGTCGAAAAGAAGGATCACGGAGTCGCAGTACCGGGACAGGAGGGCGGCGTGGGCGTCCGTCATGGCGGTCCCCAGGCTTGCCACGGTGTTGGTGAACCCGTGCTGATGAGCCGCCATGCAGTCCGTGTAGCCCTCAACCACAATGGCAGAGCGAGACTCGACAATCGCCGGACGCGCCAAGTCAAGCCCATAGAGATTGCGCCCTTTGTCGAAAAGGTCGTTCTGGGCAGAGTTTATGTATTTTGCCCTGGCGTCGGCCAGAGTCCGGCCACCGAATCCGATGACGCGGTTCATGGTGTCCCGAATCGGGAACATCAGGCGGTCTCGAAATACCTCGTAGCGGTCGCCTCGCTCACCGGAAGCCACAAACCCCGCCGAGACAAGCCATTGCGGATCGAACCGGGTGCCGATAACGGCTCGGAGAAGCAGGTTCCCGTCCGACGGAGCCAATCCAAGGCCGAAGGCCTCAGCGCAGGCGTGCGAGAGCCCCTTGGCCTCCAGAAACTGCCGGGCCGGGGCCTCGACCGGGGCGGCTTTGAGGGCCCTTTGATAGACGGAGGACGCCCATGCGTTGAGTCGTGCGATATCAGCGCGCGAGGGGCCACGCTCGTCCGCCCGTTGTGACTTGGCGAGGCGCAAGGCGGGCATCTCGATGCCGGCCCGATCGGCCAGCATCCGGAGCGCGTCCATAAAGTCAACTTTTTCAATAAGTTGCACGAATTTGAAGACGTCCCCGCCTACCCCGCATCCGAAGCACTTGAAAATGCCTCGGTCTGGTGTCACGTTAAAGGAGGGCGTTCGCTCCTGGTGGAATGGACACCGTCCCTTGAGTGATCGTCCGGCGGGCCGGAGGGCCACGTGTTCGGACACCACTTCCACCAGGCTGACCGCCTGCCGGACTTTCTCTTTGACCGATTCGAAGTTATCCAATGGCTTACAGCTTAGCCTTGTCTGCCGCGCCGAGTGTCTGCACGCTGAAACACTGTAGTTCTGGCCCTTTTTTCTCGTTTGTGTTCCGGAAAGCCAATACCAGGCTATGAGTCCCCGCGAACGAACGATGCAGACCGATAAGTATACAACATAATCGCTGGAGCGTCAAACGATTATGGCCGGGGCAGTGCTGAAAACGTGGATTCTGTTGCGCCGGCAGACTGGGCCGACCTCGGTGCGGGGCGGGGGCCGGGGCGCGGGGGTCGGCCGGAACGGATACGGAGACCCGGGACCATGAGTGATGGTGTCAGTGATACCCGGCTGCGGGTGCGGTACGGCGAGACGGACCAGATGGGCACGTTCTACAACGCGCGGGCGCTGGAGTGGTTCGAGTGCGGCCGGACGGAGTACCTGCGGATGATCGGACAGCCGTACGCGGACATGGAGGCCCGTGGCGTGTACCTGCCGATCATCGAAGCGCACCTGTCGTATCGAGGGCGCGCGCGTTATGACGACGAGTTGGAGATCACCACTCGCGCGGGCATGAGCGGACGGGCGCGAGTCCGTTTCGACGTGAGGATCGTGCATGCGGCGTCCGGCGCCGAAGTGGTGGTCGGATACACGGAACACGCGTTCGCAGACGCAGCGGGGCACGCAACTCGGCCCCCGGCTTGGTTTCGGAAGGCGCTGGACGATGGGGCGGCAGGTCGAAGAAGGGGTCACGATTGCTGACTCCGTGCTGGAGCGATAGGGGGCCCACGCGTACGGCCGAGTGGCTGGAACGGTGTGCGTGAAGGGCAGGGTGTGGTTCAGGATTGGCGGCACACCGCTGCGGGTGCGGCTTGACCACAGGGTGAGGGGTTCGATAATGGCGGCATGGGCATGTCGCGGTTGTCTCCTCCGACTTGCAGACGGTACCCCCGACACGCATGGCAGTGGCTGCTGCCGGTGGGGATCGTTGCGACGTGCGCTGTGGCGCGGGCGGCAGTAGATGCGCCGCGATTTGGAATGGCCGGCGGCAGCGAGTGCCTGTGGGTGTACCGCGTAGGGACGGATACGGCCACCAACAAGGTGATCGCATCCTTCGCGATTCGCCGGGCGTCGGGGGAGGACGGAGGGTTCGCGGCGGTCGCGACGCCGGGGCTGGGCGGCAACATTGCGTGGGCCGTCGCGAGTGGGGACGCGGTGCATCTGATCTTCCGCGACGGGACGCATCGAAGTCTGCGCGTCCGCGAGACGGTGGTGATGCGGGTGGGCGACGAGCGGGTGGAGTTGCCGTTGCCACGGAACGCGGTGCCGCTGGCGATGGCGGTGGACGCCGCGTCCCGCACGCTGCACGCGGTGGTGCCGGGTGCCGTGGCCGCGGAGGTCCCCTGGCCGCAGGCGGACACGACCACGGACGCCGAGATGACCACGAGCGCCCCCGCGGAGGTGGAAGCGGAGAGAAGTGCCTCGCTGGGCCTGGTTCGATATGCGGACAGGAGGTGGGTGCGCCGGCGAGATTTCCCGCCGGACTTCGCGGCTCCCCGGCGGCTGTGGCTGTGCGTGAATGGCGAACAGACCGCGGTGTTCTTCGTTGGTGAAGGAGGGGGCGACCGGCTCTGGTCTCTGACGGGTGCGGAGGAGGAGTGGGGGGCTCCGGCCCCCGTTGCCGGTGTAGATGGAATGTCGGTGCTGGACGTCGTCTGCTGCGACGGGGAAACGCTGATACTGTCCTCGGTGTCGGGGGAGCGAAAAGCACCGCCGGTGCTGCAACTGAGCCGATGGGAATCGGGCACGTGGGTCACGCGCGAGCTCGAGGCAATCGCTGACCTGGGTTCGGAAACGGTCTTCGCCGGTGTGTTGGGCAGCCATCTGGCGATGGGGTTCGTCGGGCCGCACGCGAGCGGCCCGGCCCTGCACGTCGGGCTCTGGTCGCCCGCGGGCGAGCCGGTGGAGCCGGTGGCCGTCGTGGATGCATTGCTTCCGCCGACCGGGTTCCGGTTGAGCAACCGGATGCGATTGGCCGGCCCGTACGCGGTTCTGACGGTTCTGCTGCTGGGTGTGCTGATCCGACGACGGCGAGCCATCGCGGAACCTGCCGCGCTGGGCGAGCGCCAGGCCATCGTCGGCGTGGGGCGGCGTGCCGCGGCGTTCGCGCTGGATGTCCTGATCACGGCGCCGCTGCTGTATCCGTTCCTCCAGCCGCATCTGACGGTTCTCCAGGCACAGATGGAGTCGACGATTCCGGCCGATGCAGCCGCGATGGCGCTGTCGTTTGACCTGTTCTGGAACTGGCTGGCCGCCGTTGGGATCTTCACCGCGTACTGCACCGTATTCGAGGCGACAGTGGCGGCGACACCGGGCAAGCGGGTCATGCGCTGCCGCGTGGCCGACGAGCAGGGACACCCGTGCGGGTTCCTGCGGGTCGCGGTTCGGAACCTGCTGCGGCTTGTGGAAATGTTTCCGGTTTTTGACCTGTTGCCGTCGCTGGTGCTGATTCTGCTGACGCGCAAGCGGCAACGCCTGGGCGATCTGCTGGCGGGTACTCTCGTGATCGAGCAGGGGAACGTCGGTGCGGGGCAGACGGAGGATCACCCCGCCCCACGGAGTGAGAAGGACAATGATGCGCGTTCGGATTCCTGACAAAGATACTGCACGAGTGCTGCGCGGTCGCGTGTGGCGCGGCGCTCGTTGCCCGGCGATGTGCGGCGTGGTCTGTGCCCTGGCGATGGCCGCCGGGTGTGGGCGCGCGTCCCGGCCGTCGGCGGTTGTCCTCTTCCTGGACGGGGCCGGCCATTTCACGGCCGGCGGAAACGTGAGGAACGGGCTGCGGTCGGCCGGGTACGACGGGCGGTTCCAGGGCTATGTGTGGACATCCTTTTTGGGGTGGGGGACAGACCACCTGCTGGTTGCCGGAAGCGGCCTGAAGGCACAGGGGCTGGCGGATCGCATCGTGCGATTGCGGCGTGACGACCCGGAGGGCGAGATCCACGTCATGGGGTTGTCGGCCGGAACGGCCGTTATCGTGAACGCGCTGGAGCGTCTGCCCGAGGGTACCGACGTGGACACGGTGGTGCTGTTCTCCTCATCCGTGTATGCGAATCGCGACCTGACGCCCGCGCTGCAACACGTCCGCCGCGCGCTGTACGCCACGTGCAGCCCGCACGACCTGATCCTCAGCTCGCTGGTCATCACCGCGGACGGTGAGACAGGCTCCGCCGCGGGTCGAACCGGCTTTCGCATTCCGCCGAGCGTGCCGAAGAGCAGGCGAAGCGAGTATGCGAAGGTGGTCAATCTGCCGTGGATGCCCAATTACGCCGCGTACGGGTGGAACGGCGGACACGTGGCCGCCACAAGGGCGGAGTTCGTGAAGCACGTCATTGCACCGCGTGTGCTGAGCCGCGGCCCCTTCCCCCTGGACCGACCGATGCTGATCTTCGAAGACACGGGCACGACTCAAACAGCGGCGACATCGTGGAACACGGCAATGGCATGTTCAACGTCATCGGCGGACACGTCCAGATGAGTCACCGCTCGCACCCGGCTCGCTGATTCCGGCAGCATCCACACCCCGCGCTCCCTCATGCGGTTGCAGAAATCCGGAGCCGCACCGAGCGATTCGTCCAGGTCAAAGAAGAGGATGTTCGTGTCCACATGCTCGGGGCGGGCCGTGATGCCGGGAATCTCCGCCAACCCCTCGGCCAGACGACGAGCGTTCCGGTGGTCCTCGCCCAGTCGATCGACGTTGTGATCCAGGGCGTACAGAGCGGCCGCCGCCAGAATGCCGACCTGGCGCATCCCGCCGCCAAACATCTTCCGGAACCGATGCACGCGGGAGATCATCTCCGCAGTACCCGCGACGGCAGAGCCGACGGGCGCCCCCAGCCCCTTCGAGAAGCACATGCTGACGGTCTCGGCCAGGGCGGCGTATTCGGCCGGCTTTCGGCCGGTGGCCGCGCAGGCGTTCATGAGGCGGGCCCCGTCCATATGCACTTTCAGCCCCAGTTCATCTGCAACGTGTCGGATTCCCGCGACCTGCTCCAGGGTCCAGACGGCCCCGCCGCCGCGGTTGTGCGTGTTCTCGATCACGACGACCCGCGACCGGGGAAAGTGAGACATCGCCCGCCGAATCGCGGACCGCACCTGGTCCGGACCGAACCGGCCGCGCTCACCGACCAGAAGCCGCACCGAACAACCGGCCACGGCGCACACGCCGCCGGACTCGTAGTTGTAGAAGTGGCTGTCCGCATCCGCGATGATCTCATCACCCGGCTCGGTGAGCGCCCGCAGGGCCGTGAGGTTCGCCATCGTGCCTGACGGGACGTACAGGGCGGCTTCCTTGCCCAGCAGATCGGCCACGCGTTGCTGGAGCTTCAGCACCGTCGGGTCGTCGCCCAGCACGTCATCTCCCACCTCGGCTTCGGCGATGGCCCGGCGCATGGCCGGACTCGGTCGAGTTACGGTATCACTGCGAAGGTCCACGACTCGTACAGGCGTCATACGATCATCTCCATGCGTCCGGCCCGCAGGCCATTGCACGATCGTACCCGGAAACCGCGAACGGAACGAGCCTCCGGACCAGCGGGGGCCATCTCTTCGCCTTGCGTGGTGGGGCGGGCGGACCTACCATGCCGCAGCCGGTTGGAGGTGCCGCGGATCGGAGAACGGACGTACCTCCGAGCCCGGTTTCGGTGAGGCAGCGTATGTTCCTGGACACCCGCAAGTACGGCACGAACTGGCGCGACATCTACAAGCTGGCCATCTCGTTTGTGCAGCCGAGGCCGATCGCCCTGGTTTCCACGCTGTCGGCCGATGTTGTGCGAAACCTGGCCCCGTTCAGCTTCTACAACATGGTGTCGGCCAATCCGCCTGTGGTCATGTTTGCCCCGTCGTTGCGCCGGGACGGATCGGGCAAGGACACTCTGCACAACATCGAGGCGGTGGGCGAGTTTGTGGTGGCCGCGGTGACGGAGTCCATGGCATCCGCCATGAACAAGTGTTCGTTCGACCATCCGCCGGACGTGGACGAGTTTGCGGTGTCCGGGTTGACGCCGGAACCGGCGCGGTTCGTGCGTGCCGCCCTGGTGGGCGAATCCCCGGTCAACATGGAATGCAACCTGGTGGAGATCAAGCGGTTCGGCAAGCAGCCCGGCGCGGGAAGCGTGATTTTCGGGCAGGTGGTGGCGATCCACGTGGAGGACCGCGTGCTGGCGCGTGACGGCGCTGTGGACCCGGCAAAGCTCAAGGCGATTGGCCGGATGGGGCGTTCCTCGTACTGTCGAACGACGGACACCTTCGACATGCCCCGGCCAACGTCGTAGGGTCCGGGCTGGGTCAAGCTTCCGGGACGGATCCCCCGGGCGGAGCGCCGCCGCCGATCCGGGGTGGGGAATCGGGCGCCAAACGCTTGACAAGCCGGGGGCTGGGGGGTAACAGTAAGCACGGTGGCCGCGTCCGGCCCCTGGCCGGGCGGCCGAGCCCGTTGCGGGTGTAGCTCAGTGGTAGAGCGTCACGTTGCCAACGTGAATGTCGTCGGTTCAAGTCCGATCACCCGCTGTTCCTGACACGCCTTGCCAGCCGTTGCCAATCGTTCCTTACTCAAGTCAGCAGAGTCACTTACAGAAGCGCCTTCCGCGTCACCCTCGGGAGAACATTCTCCGCACGATTTGTCAGGCGTTGTCAGCCGCGGACACGATTTGCCGGCAGCGTGTACAAGATTCGGTACAAGCGGATTTGGGTCAGCGCGAGCCGCACCGGCGGCCTTCCCGCGCGGCGTCCACGAGAGCCGGGCGTTTCCGCACATTCTCCGCCCCCAGACCGTGGGCCGGCCTGCACGAGCCCGGGGGAAGCGTCGGGCGGCAGAGGCAACGCATCGGAAGCAAGGGCTGCTGCTCGATATTCGTACTGTTCTCGACTACCCTACACTGCTGATCGCCAAGGCGTTAGCTGCCATGGACGCAACTGCACGAATCCTCAACTTGCTTGATCGGTGGCGGCACCTTCCGGACTACCAACTCGAACGCCGGGCGGACATTTTCTTCGCCACATACCTGGTCGACTTCCTCGCTGACCGGCAGGGCGTGCAAGTCAATCCCCTTCTCGTGCCGGAATTCCCGGTCCACATCGGCACAATCTACCCCCACATTCCGAGCAACAAGTCGTTCAAGATCGACTATGTGGCTTTCGCCAGCGACCTATCCCGCGCGTGGTTCGTTGAACTGAAGACCGATTCTTCCTCGCGGCGTGATAAGCAAAACGCCTACCTGGAAGCCGCGCAGCAGGCGGGTCTTCCCGCGCTACTCGATGGGCTGCTTCAGATCGTTGCCGCGACCGAGGCGAAGCACAAGTACTGCTGCCTCCTGCGGCTGCTGGAGCAGCTCACACTTGTAGAGCTTCCGCCTGATCTGAACGATGCCTTGCAGTCGCGGCATTGGGCATCGGCGGTCAACGGTTGTCTGCCCAGAGTTAAGAACGTCGCGCCGGCCATACCTGTCGAGGTGCTATTTCTTCAACCGGTATCGAATGCGCCAGAAGAGATCGGCTTTGTTGAACTCGCGGACTGGCTCGACGGCCGCGAGGCCGTGGCGGATCGATTCGCCGCCTCGCTGCGCGACTGGGCCACCGTCAAGGCAGGGCAGCTAACCACCGGCTGGAGTTGACCGGCGACGCCCGCGATGGATAATCCAGTGGTCGGTTGAACGTCTTCTTCCGCGGCCTGCAACTGAGCCGATTCAGATTCTTCACTGCCAGCACTTCCTTTGTTCATCCCAGCGCACCGGCAGGTTCTTGCGAAGCTCTTCTGGGCTCAGCCTCGGCGGCTGCTCTCGGGACAGGCCCGTCTTCGCCTGACGGTTTCGTCGCGGCAGGCGTTCGGGTTCATCGCTCGAAGCAGCTTTGCCGACAACTGGATATGGCGGTATTGTGACGCGCTGCGGCTTGGGAAACGGGATGTGTGTCGCAAGGAGTGTAGCTCCTATCCCCGAACCCAATGTTGCCGCGACTGTGAAGAAGCGGTATGCCGTTTCCCAGCGGGGAAATTCCAGGCGAGGAATCCGCTTGCTCGCGTGCGCGGCTTTGATCAAGCCACGGCTTCAGGATAGATTCCAGCCGGTGACCGAATCCATTCACACCCGATAGGAGATCATCCGCCTTGGATATTCCACGGATTTTCAACATCACTGAGAGTGCGCACCGCATTCACAACCCGATCACGCCCGAGAAGCTCGCCACGCTCGGCGCGGCGCTGCGTCTGGAATCGGGGACCCGGGTGCTCGACCTCGGCAGCGGGTCGGGGGAGATGCTGTGCACCTGGGCGCGCGATCACGGCGTCATCGGCACCGGCATCGACATGAGCCGGTTGTTCACCGAGCAGGCGAAACTGCGTGCGGAGGAACTCGGCGTGGCCGATCGAGTCACGTTCATCCATGGCGAAGCGGCGGGCTACGTCGCCGACGAGAAGGTCGACGTGGCGGCCTGTGTCGGCGCCACCTGGATTGGCGAAGGAGTGGCCGGCACGATCGAGCTTCTGGCGCGGAGCCTGCGCCCCGGCGGGATCATCCTCATCGGCGAGCCCTACTGGCGGCAGTTGCCGCCGACGGAAGATGTTGCCAAGGGGTGTCTTGCCCACTCCCTCTCCGATTTTCTGATGCTTCCGGAGCTTCTCGCGTCGTTCGGCCGCCTTGGCTACGACGTCGTCGAAATGGTCCTGGCGGACCAGGATGGCTGGGACCGATACGAGGCGGCCAAATGGCTCACCATGCGTCGATGGCTTGAGGCCAATCCCGGCGACGAGTTCGCGAAGGAAGTTCGAGCCCAACTGACCTCGGAGCCGGTGCGCTACGCCACGTACACGCGTGAATACCTGGGCTGGGGCGTGTTCGCGCTGATGCCGCGGTGATGCGTTGGCGCCGGCGATTGCGAGCGGCATGATCTCCGGATCGGAGAAGGGCTCAGTTTCGGGCCTGAGCAACGTCGAGGACCACCGCCCGCCGAGCCGCCGTGAGTTCCGGCCACCCATCGATGCCGGTTTCACCGTCGCCGTCGATCGTTCTCGACCGGCTTTGTGAGCATTTTGTGACAGGCTCCGTGGGCGGTGATGTGACCTGTTGTGGAGTAACGGGCTTTAGGGTCGTCCACGTTCGCCGTTGCCAAACGTGAATGTCGTCGGTTCAAGTCCGATGACCCGCCTTCAGGTAAATCAATCCGCACGCTGAAGTTACAGCGTGATTTCCTGCCAGGTATATTGATGCCCTATTCGGCTGTGAGGAACGGGTGGTCCAGCCGGCCGTTCGTTTGGAGTTCGCGCCCCGCGGAACCCCCAGATGCTTGGTCGGCTTCAACCGGCCGACCGAGCAAATTTGTTGGGCGACCGGGTCTTCGGATGGCGGTCGCGGTCCAGGGGACGGAGCGAATGTGCTACGCACGGGCCGAAACCGAGGCGGTGAGAGCAGCGCATCGCGTACGTAGTAACACGGATATGGGCTTGTCAGTCGGAAGGCATGGGAAGCCTGTGGCGCAGTCCCTCGCGGAGCAGGACCTCCGTGAGCCAAGCGTAGGATGGCAGCAGCAGACTGCGTGAGACCGGGTGCCATGTAGTTTACAGTTCCCCCTTAAAGCAGCACCGTATTGGGGCAATCTCTCTTGAACCGACGGCATCCGCTCTGTAGCATATGGGAGTTGGCTTCTCAGACGCTGATGTAGTCATCAGTCGGCGTCCTGGTCGATCCGCTCTCCGCGATAATCAGGCGTCGTCGGTGATGCGCAGCGACCCACTTTGATGGTCGACAAGTGGAAGCTTGCCTTGTTTCTCGAGTGTGCCGAGGAGGTATCCCATGAGGCGAAGTTGGATTGGCGTCGTGTGGGCGGCCTGCGGCGTCCTGTCGCTGTCGGCATCCGGTGCGCCGGTGGTCGATGCGTCCGGGAGTTTCGGTCTGTCGATGGGTAGCGGGGATCTACTGTCTTTTTCAACGCATGCGGCGGTGTTTCCTGCGATCCTTCCGCCGACGGCACCCAACATGGGGGAGTCGAAGGCCGACAGCGAGGCGGATGTGGAAGTTGCCGGTCAGAGGAGCTCGGGCGCCTGCTGTCTGCCAAGTGGGATGTGCATCGAGGTATCGCAGGACAGGTGCCTTGCCCTGTCGGGTGTGTACCAGGGTGATTCCATCGAATGCGGGGACGTATCATGTCCGCCGCCCGCCAAGGGGTCGATCGTCGGTTGGGGGAGCAACACGTGGGGCCAATGCAATGCGCCGGATCCCAACGTGGACTTCGTCGCCGTTGCGGGAACCTTTGACACCACGCTGGGTCTGAAAGGCGACGGCTCGATCGTGGCGTGGGGTGGATGTGCCGGTGATCGATGCAACGTACCGGAACCCAACAGCGATTTCATTGCCGTCGAGACGGGTACGGAGCATTGCCTGGGGCTGAAGTCCGACGGCTCGATCGTGGCCTGGGGGTTCAACACCGACGGCTGCTGCGACGTGCCGGAACCCGCTCCCGAAGACCCCCCCTTCGTCTTCGTCGGCATCGCGGCGGGTTACTCGCACAGTCTGGGCCTGAAGGACGACGGCTCGATCATGGCGTGGGGGTCCAATGCATACGGCGAATGCGACGTGCCGGAAACCAATGCGGATTTCGTCGCCGTCGCGGCGGGCGAAAGACACAGCTTGGGTCTGAAGGCGGATGGCTCGATCGTGGGATGGGGGTTCAACGGATACGGCCAATGCGACGTGCCGGGTCCGAACAGCGATTTCGTCGCCGTGGCGGGGGGCGGGTTTCACAGCCTGGGTCTGAAGTCTGACGGCTCGATCGTCGCATGGGGACGTAATGAAAACGGCGAATGCGACGTGCCGGAGCCCAATGCCGGTTTTGTCCGCATCGCGGGTGGGGGCGAGCATAGCCTGGGTATGAAGTTCGATGGCTCGATCGTCGCGTGGGGGTGGAATCCTGAAGGCGAGTGCGACGTGCCGGAGCCCAACGGCGATTTCACGGCCATCGCGGGAGGCAACTACTACAGTTTGGGCATACAACCCTTTGGTGCATGTTGCGCGCTGGACGGCTCATGCGCGGAAACGACGCCGAGCGAGTGCTGGGGTGAGTGGCAAGGCGCCGGTACGACTTGTGACCCCGATACTTGCTGGCAGCCGCCGATCGGGGCCTGCTGTGACACGAATGGGGTTTGCGCCGAGAACGCGGCGTGGGAGTGCTATGGCGGTAACGGCTTCTGGCTGGGGGCAGGTACGACTTGCGATCCGAATCCCTGTGTCATTGGCGCTTGCTGCCTGCAGGACGGATCGTGTGTGGATGTGCCGGAGGGTACATGTGTCGCCCCCTGGGGAGACTACCAGTCCGGCAGCAATTGCGCGAGCACCATCTGTCCTGAGCCTGTTGCATGGCGCCAGTGGTACCATCCAACAGATGACACGTTTGTCAGTCAGAAGGAGCCCAACGGCAATCGAGGCTCCGCTGAACGGATGGATGTGAGAAACAAAGCCGGCGGCCCTTCGTCAGATTGGGAAAGAGATGCATTGATGAGGTTTGACATTTCCGACATACCTCAGTTTACGCCGATCAAGGCAGCAACTCTTCACCTCTATTATCATGACTACTGGGACAACGATCCGGCCGGTCGCGAACTCACATGTCACAGAGTAACGGACGACTGGCATGAGAGCGATGTGACCTGGAACAGCAGACCTTCCTACGTGTCAGACCCGACTTCCGGCTGCACGGTTCCCAATGAGTATGGGTGGATGCAGTGGGATGTCACGAGCGATGTCCAGGCGTTTGTCAATGGACAGGCAAGCGATTACGGCTGGCAGATCATGGATCCCAATGACTGGGCTGCGGTCAACATTCCCATCACTCGCTTTCGCACGCGCGACGCTGGTGAGGAGCAATGGCCATACCTGGAAGTGTGTTTCGGGCCGCCGCTGCCCGGCGATTGCAACGGGGACGGTACGCTGAATATAATGGACCTTGCGTTATTCCTCAACGCCATAAACGGACCAGACGTCCCGCCCGGCGCCGGCTGTGAGGCCGGCGACTGTGACTGCGACTACGATATCGATCTTGCCGACTTCGCGGTGTTCGCGCAGGCGTTTTACGCACCGTGAGGGCGAGCGGGAGACCGATCTCCTCTGAACAATGACGGACGCCGCTACTCGGGAGCGTCCGGGGTCGGCAGGGGGGCGAAGCCGGGGGTGCCTTCGCGGATGTGCGTGAGACCGGCGGCCTTGGCGATTCGCATGAACTCGTCGTATGCCTCGGATCGGGAATCGGCGAGCGGCCAGGCCGTTTTGGCCGTCACGGCCGCGTCCCGCAACGGCTGCCAGCGCATCAGAAACGTGTATAGAACGGGCAGCCGGGCTACCTGGACGCGGTGGCGAAGGGCTGCATCGTCCTGAACTGCCGCCTCTGCCGCCTTCAGATGCCCGGCCGCCCGGCACAGCGTATCCAGCGACAGGAATTTGGCATCCACCGGAGAGTAGCAGGTGAGATCGTCGCTGCTTTGCGCGAGGGCATCGTGCATCACGTTCAGATACGCGCGCACGTGCGGGCCGGCACTGCCGAAATACCCGTTCAGGAACTCGTCGATGAGCTGATCGGGGTTCCGGGAAGGGTCCCACAGCAGCTTGGCGAGCACCCACGCCCGCAGCTCGGCCATCTCCGCGCCGTGTGACTGGTACGCACCCTGCTCGAACACGCCCTTGACGCCGTGGTCCACGAAGAAACGCACGTTCGGACCCAGCACACGCAGGTTCGGGTGCGGCAGCACGTAATGTGCGAAATTCGTGGTGTAGTCCCAGATGTAGAGGCGGTCGCAGATCTTGGACCAGCCCTCGATGTCCTCAGCAAAAGCGCGGTTCCGCTCGTGAGACAGCGGCTTGCCGAAGGCGCATTCGATGGAACAGAGCCGGACAATCACGTTCGGACGTGGCTTCGCGAGCTTCGGCGGCTTCCGCGTGTACTGGTACGCCAGCGTGTCGATGGCCACGTGCGGGAATTCCTCCTGGATTTCCTCCGCCACCGCGTTCACGAAGCGCAGCAGCGACCCGGACGGGCTGCCCTCCTCTTGATCGACGGCCGCGCACGCGGCGCAGCGGCAGTTGCCCGCGCAGTCATTCTGGGAAACGGAGGCGAGGGTGGCGGCCGGGTTCTTCCGCAGCGCGGTTTTGAGGTTCTTCACCAGCTCCTTGCGCATGGCCTCGTTCGTCAGGCAGAGCTGGGCGCGTTCCGTCACGCGCTTGCCGTCGATCTCGCTGAACCAGTCCGGGTGGTCGGCGAAGTACTTCCCCGGCGGGACCAACTCGTAGAACGTGTGAACGAAGCCTTGGTACACATGCTGGCCGCCGCGGCGAGCGTCGAGCGAGGGGCGAAAGCCGTTTGCCTTGTTTCGCACGGCCCAGTCGCCGTCGAAGGCGTCGAACCAGAAGGGCTCACGGTATTCCAGCTTCGGAACAAAACGGATGTCCAGGTTGTCCACGCGGAGGGTTGGCCGGTGGGGGATGGTGCTCGCCTTCGACGACCACCAGCGGCAGCCCACCTGATCCTCCAGAAACGTATACACGGCGTACAGGGTGCCGCGGGGACGCCCGCCGGCGAGGATCAGATCGTTGCCCACCGTGCGAATGACCAGGCCGTCCGAGCCAAGCCCGTCGATCGTGAAGGCCGGGTCGGCCAGTTTCGCGGCGTCGGGGCCCACCAGAAGGCGGCCGCCCTCACGCGTTGCCTGTCCGACCACCTCGAACGGTGCTCCAGTCACCCGCTCCAGAAACGCCGCCAGTTCGGCGGCGGCATGGCGCTCGGGTTCCGTGGCATCGTCTGCCACGACCACGACGGACATGCTCTTGCCTTCGTGGGCGATGGTCACGGCGATGGCCGGACCGGGTGTGGCCAGGCAGATCAGGGTTGCGATCAGACAACCGTGTGTTTTCATAAGACTCTCCGTCAAAAAAGGCGGTTCACAACGCTCACCCGCGGGCGGGTCTTCGCGGATCCTGGCGCGCCGGGATGGCGGCAGGGCCGCGGTCCGAGTGTGCATCGTGTGACCCACTTCGCACGGTGCTTCTCCATGGCTCCGGACCTACCCGGCGTAGTCCCGTATCGCCCGCACCAGCCCTTCGATCGTGTATTCGGCGGCCTCCACGGTCGGTTCGTAGCCGGCGTCGCGCAGGGCCTGGGACGTGATCGGCCCGATGCTGGCCGTGCGGACGGAGCGCAACACGGTGTCTGCATCTGCGCCCAGCAGGGCCTGAAGGTTTCGAAACGTGGACGGGCTGCTGAACGTGATCCAGTTCACACGAGCTTCCCGGAACGCTTGGGTCGCGTCGTCCGGCAGGGCGTCCGGAGCGGCCGTTTCGTAGGCCGGGATGTCATCAACTTCAGCTCCCATCCCGCGTAGCGCGTCCGGCAAGGCCGACCGCGCGATGTCTGAGCGCAACAGGAGGAACCGCTGGCCGGCAAGGTCTTCCTGCCCCAGCGCCTCGGCCAGCGACTCGGCGACGAACTCGTCAGGCACCACTTGTGGCTCCAGGGCGAGTTGCCGCATCCGATCCGCCGTGGCGGGGCCGATGGCGGCCATCTTGAGGCATTGCAGGAGCGTAATGTGCAGACCCAGTTCACGCATTCGGTCGGCGGCCGCATCGACTCCGTTGACGCTCGTGAACACCAGCCAGTCGTAGTCGGCCAGGTGGCGAAGGGCTTCGTCCACGCGGGTGAGGTCCTTCACCGGCCGAACGAGCACGGTCGGGGCCTCCAACACCTCGGCCCCCAGGGCCTGCAGCAGCGTCAGCGCGGCGGCCGCCTGTTTCCGGGGCCGGGTGAGGGCGACGACCTGACCTCTGAGTGGCTTGGACATCGTGGACTTCCTTTCGCAGAAGACAGGCTGCGGATCCCAAGGGCGGCTCACCGGACGGGACTGAATGTGGGGCGCCGTTCGGGTGGCCGTTGCGACCGGCCCCCATTAGACTGCATCCATGTCCATTTTGCCACACCAGGTTGTTTATGGTCGCAATGTGTACGTGGCGCCGACGGCGTATGTCGGCGGCGATGTGGTCATCGGTGACGACTGCACCATCATGCACCACGTCACGATTCGGGGCGACGTGGCACCCATTCGATTGGGGAACCGGGTCAATATCCAGGACGGTTGCGTGCTGCACTGCAACCGGAACGTCACGCTCGAACTGGGGGATGAGGTGGCGGTCGGGCATCGGGCGGTCGTCCATTGTCATCGGATCGGCGCGGGTTCGCTGATCGGGACCGGAGCGTTGCTCCTGGACGACGCCGTCGTCGGTTGCGGCTGCGTGGTGGCCCCTGGCGCTGTGCTGGCCCCGCGATCGGTCGTGCCGGACGGCATGGTGGCGATGGGAATCCCCGCTCGAATCGTCCGGCCGGTCCGGGAGCCGGACCGAGCCTACCATGCCCGGGTTGTACAGGGGTACTTGACACTGGGGCGACGACATGCGGCGGGCGAATATCCCCACCAGCCACCCGAATAGCTTCTGAGGCCCCGACCTTGGCGAGTTGTCGGGCACCGGGCGGCCCGTGCGCGTAAGTGCAGGCATTTATAAAAACTTAGCGGCCGTGGAATTGACGATCGGGCGAGTTTGAGTCAGATTACGAGTAGGGAAGATGAGGCCGAGAGCCAACAAAAGCGTACATGGAGTCGGGAGCTCTGAGCGGTTCGGGCGTGCAGAAGCGTCCAATGAGGAGTAGGGCGGTACACGGGCAGTCCCATCCGGTTATGCCCTGTGCGTTTCGGGAAATGCGGTCCACACGATGACGAGAAGTGGAGGGTCATCCAGCGGCAGCGGGTCGTCCGCCACGGGCACGTGCGGGTTGATCGGGCGTCTTGTGGGGGACTACCGGATTCTGCGCGAAGTCGGAAGGGGGGGCATGGGCACGGTCTACGAGGCCCACCAGGTCTCCCTGGACCGCATCGTGGCCCTGAAGGTGTTGTCCTACACCGCCTCGTCCGTGCCGGAGTCGTCGATCAACCGATTTCGCCGGGAAGCCCAGGCCGCGGCGAAGCTCCAGCACAACCACATCGTGCAGATCTACGCTCAGGGTGAAGACGACGGCCTGTACTTCTACGCCATGGAGTTCGTCCAGGGACAGAGTGTGCATCAGTTGATCGTCGACAGCCGGCGCGAGCACGGGAACGGCGCGGAGCGTGTATCGGCGTCCTCGGGACGCGAATCGGACGGTGGAAGCACGGCCGGCCCAACGGACGAGACCGTGCTGCTGGGGAGCACTCCGGCGGTCGTCTCCAGATCGTGTGGCGGCGGGCGGGCTCGCGGGCGGCGGACCGGGTCGTCCGGCTCGACGGTGGCGCCGCGGGCGCCGGCGGAGTTCGACCGGATCGCCCGCTACGTCGCCGACGTGGCGGACGCCCTGGAGTATGCGCATCGCAACGGCGTGATTCACCGGGACATCAAGCCGCACAACCTGATGATCGGGACGGACAGCCGGATTCGCGTGTCCGACTTCGGACTGGCCCGGGTGTTGGAGCAGCCGGGGCTGACGGTCACGGGCGAGTTCCTGGGTTCGCCGTTGTACATGTCGCCGGAGCAGATCTCGCGAGGCGACACACTGGTGGATCATCGAACGGACATCTACTCCCTGGGGGCCACGCTCTACGAGTGGCTGACCCTGGCTCCGCCGTTCCCCGGCGAGACGCGGGAGCAGGTGATCGCACAAATCCTGACGGCGGACATGCCGGCCCCGCGTGAGGTCAATCCGCACGTTCCGGTGGACCTGGAGACGATTTGTCTCAAGGCGCTGGAGAAGGAGCCGAGACGCCGCTATGCGTCCGCGGCCTCGATGCGCGATGACCTGAACGCGTATCTGCAGGGGCGGGCCATCCGAGCGCGCCGGGCTGGAACGGCCACCCGGCTGCGCAAGCTCGTAGCCCGCAACCCGGTGGCCACGATGGCGGTGCTGGTGGTTGCGATCGCGATCTCCCTCAGCGGTGCGTACTACCAGCAGCGAAGCAGGCATCAGGCTCTGGAGCATGAGCAGACGGCCAAGGTCGAGGAACAGACGGCCCGGCTGGAAGACGCAGAGCAGAAGAACGAGGAGCTGCGCGCTCTGGTGGAGGCCCTGACGCCGGCCGCCTGGCGGGTCATCCAGGAGACCGTCAGCACCTCGGAAGAGGAAGCACGCGAACCGCTGATCAGCCTGTCGCAGCGATTCGCCCGTGGCTGGCTGGCGGACTTCCTGCGTGCCGAGCGCCGGCGGCTGGAACAGGAGAACCCGGAGGTCGCGTCCGGTTCGAGCCTGGAATACTACCTCAGCGCATTGGGCGCCCTGGCGACGGGCAACGTGACAGCCGCCTTTGCCGTTCTGGACCACAGCCTGGAAAGCACTCCGGACGACCCGTACGCCCGGCAGTTGCGGGCCGTTCTGCATTGTGGTCGGCAGCAGTTTTCGGCCATGGAACAAGACGCAACGGCGCTGATTCAATGCCGCCCGGACGGCCACGTGGGCCACCTGCTGCGCGGGGCCGCTCGTTTGTTCGTGGACCAGCCCGAAGAAGCCCTGGACGATCTGGTGCGGGCCGGTGAGCTTGGGGAAGAGGAGCCCTCCCCCTGGATGCACACGCTCACCGGGGCGGCCAGACTGCGCAGCCGGCAGTTCGACAAGGCACGGCTCGAGTACGACCAGGCGCTGGCTACGGACCCGGCCATGATCTCCGCGCTGCTGGGCCGCGCGAAGTGCCTGTACGAACTGCAGGACTTCGCGGGTGCCATCCGCGACACCGATCGAGCGATCGAAATCGACCCGGACCTGGCCGATGCGTATATCATCCGTGGTGAGAGTCACGACCGGCTGGAGCAGTTTGAGGAATCCCTGGCAGACTATGTGCAGGCCAGTCGGCTGAGAAAGGATTCCCGCCCGCTGATGCTCAAGGTCCTGCTGGCACAGGCCAACCAGAAACGCAAGGAAGAATCCCTGGCGACGCTCCAGGGTGAGACCCCGGCAAGCGTGAATAAGAACAAGGACTCCACCGAGGACGATGCCGTTCCTCCGCTGCAGGATGAGGACAGTGAGTGGTTTCAGAGATTCCTGGAAGACCGACTCCAGACCGAGGCGCCGCCGAACCCGTTTCCCCCTGTGCCCACCCAGACCGCGACTCGGGTGCAATTGCCGCCGGTTCAGCAGGAAGCCGACCCGGATCCCCTTGTGACGAGCCTCTTGTACCGGGCGACTCGCCTGCTCGCTCCCACACTGCGCGGTCATTGACGCCAACATCTTATCACCTACCATGCAGGCGGATTGCGGAACATTCGTTCCCGCAACGGAGGACGCGGCCCATGCGCCTGCACGGACGAGAGTACTCGCAAAACGAAGCCCTGCGCTACGTCGGCCATCCGTCGCAACTCGGCGGTACGCGGCACTACGAACTGTCAGACGGCGCCGCGCGCGGCGTGCGCGCGGTGGATTTTGACACCGGGTCGGGGTTTCGGTTCACCGTTCTGCCGGACCGGGGGATGGACATCAGTGCGGCCTCGTACCGCGGCGTGAACCTGGCGTTTCGGACGCCCAACTGGGAGTCGGCGCCGGCCTTTGCCGAGCGCGAGGGCCTGGGGTGGCTGCGCACGTTCGTCGGCGGCCTGCTTACCACCTGCGGATTGACCAGCTTCGGCCCGCCCTGTGAAGACGAAGGGGAGCGGTTGGGGCTGCATGGCCGGTACAGTTGCACGCCGGCCCGACAGGTGTGTGACACCTCCGGCTGGCACGATGACGAGTACGTGCTGGCGGTGCAGGGGGTGGTGGAAGAATGCGTGCTCTTCGACCACAAGATGCGGATGGAGCGCACCGTACGGACGTGCGTGGGAGCGGACCATCTCCTCCTCCACGATCGGATCACGAACTTCGGCGCCCTGCCGTCGCCGTTCACCATCCTGTACCACGTGAACGTCGGGTTCCCCCTGTTGGGCCCGCAGGCCGAGCTGCTCGTGTCTGGCGCATCCACGGAGCCCCACAACGACGCGGCGCGCCAGGCGGGATTGGATCGGGCGACTCGCTTCGAGGAACCGCAACCCGGGTTCGCCGAGCAGGTGTTCCTGCATCGCGTCACCGGCGACGCGCACGGCCAGGCGCGGGCCGCGTGCGTTAATCGGAGCCTGGGAGGCGGGGGGCTCGGCCTGTACGTCCAGTTCCCCGTGGCCGTTCTGCCCGTGATGATGGAATGGAAGATGATGGGCACGGGCGATTACGTTCTGGGCATGGAGCCGTGCAACGTGGACCTGATGTCGCGGGCGGAAATGCGCCGGCGCGGCCTGCTGCCCCTGCTGGCGCCCGGCCAATCGGTGGAAATCGAGCTGGTACTCGGCGTGCTGGACGGCGCGGACGCCATCGAGGCGTTTGCCGGGCGGATTGGCGCGTAGTTTCACATCGGCTGATGGACGTCGTGCGGCGCGGGGCGTCCGGCGGCAGCATTGCAGTATGGTTTGCGGAGCGCAGCGGCGGCGAGGCCTATCCGGCCTGGTTGAGCGGCTGCTGCAAAACGCGATCCTCTCCCCGACGAGGCGTCAGGGCCCTGTGAGCAGGGAGGCAAACACCACGTAGTCCGCCAGGTCGATCTGCCGGTCCAGGCCGGTGAGGTCGGCGGGCAGGCATTCGGGGGTGAACGCCTTATCGAAGCATGCCTGGAAGGCGGCGAAGTCGGCGAGGTCCACGTCGCCGTCCGAGTCGCAATCGCCGTTGCCCAGCGTGACGACCAGACGCAGGTCCATCGCGAGGGGCAGATGGTCGGACGTGTTCTGCGGCAGCGTGTCGCCCGCCTGCAGGCCGAGGGCCGCCCGGGCGGCGGACGTCATGGTGTTGGAGTTCAGCACGAAGCTGTTCGCGACGTACGCCACGCTGTCCGTGTAGATGAACCGGTCCAGCCGCGACGGCGGATAGTAGGCGCTACCCTGCCAGGTGAAGTCATTGCCCGTAAAAGGGTCAATGGGGGCAAGATCCGTCATGTCCGACCCGTCCCAGTCCCCCTTGACGTCCGGGCCGAACGTGGCCTCGTCCTGGAGGTCTCCGGTGATCAACGTGTTTTCCGGCTGAGGGCCGCCCACCAGGTTGAAGTCGCCGAGGTTGATGATGGGGGTGTTGGCCGGCAGCACAATATTGTCGCCGGACGGACGGGTGACGCCGCGGGCGTCGCCAAGCCAGTTGGCGATGGCGTCTGCGCTGCGCTGGCGGCTCTCGTCTTCGGGGCCTCCCGGCTCGCCGCAGCATTTCAGATGCACGCCCATGATGTACACGTTTACGGGGTAGTGTGCGGTCGGCAGATTGACCAGCGCCATGGTTACGCCGCGCGTGGACGACTCCGGCACGGTGTCGGTGCGAGTCATCAGTAGCGAAAAGCGCGAGGCCACCACGGTGCGCATACCGCCGAGCAGCCCGAAATGCACGCGCCACGTTCCCCCGGGAATGGGCAGGACACCGTTCAGGCGACTCACGATATCGTTGGGTTCCACGGAACCGGCAAACTCCTGGAAGCAGATGATGTCCGGATCCAACGAGGTCAGGATGCGGTTGAACGCGGCGTCCCGGCTCGGGTTGGAAATGAAATTCCCGGCGTGGTTATACGTGACGATCCGGATGTCGAGCGGCTCCGCTCGCGTGTAATCTCCGCTCAGCGGGTCGAAGGCCGGCGCCGAGGAAGCCACGACACAGTAGGCACCGAGGCATACGGCCCATGTGCGGATTCGTGGAAGATGAAAACACGATCGTCCTGGCTTCTGTGACTCCATGGGCGTGCTCCTGAGGTCGTTGTGAGGGCAGGGCCCTTTCCCAGCAACTCACCCAGTGTAACCGAAATGCGGCTCAAATTGGAAGCGCAGAAAAGCGGCGGTCTCCGTGCTCTCAAGGCCCTTCCGGCTGCCCGGGCCGGCCGGGTAGACTATCGGAACATCGTTGTGGCCCGCTCGCTTGCGGGCGGGCGTCGGGCGAACCGGACATTCACCTCACCCCAGGGAGGCGGACCGATGAAGGGGTTGCTGATTCTGCTGGCAGTCGGTGTGATTGCCTGTGTATCTCTGTACTACTTCGGGGGGTATGCCTCGTTTGATCCGACCAAGGCGGGTCAGGAGGCCAGGAAGGCCATTGCACCCGGCATGACCTGGAACCAGGTGATCGCGACCTGCAAGAACCCTCCCCCGACCTACCGGACGATCATCGTCCAGACCCGCAAAGGGGTCGAATTCACCAAGCCCGGCCCGGAGAACCGGTTCGATGAGAAGCAACTCGCCGACCGCCTTGCCCGCAACGAGCTGCCGCACGGATTCACGTTCCCGTACAGATTCTCGGAGGCCCTGGCGTTTGAAGTCGTCTTCGACGGCGCAGGAACCGTGCAGCACGTGCAGGACATGGTCACCATGCGCGACCTGCTGCAATACGATTGATGCAGCCGCGATCAGCCTGCCAGCCAGTCAACCAGTGGCCCCGGGTCGGCCTGCGTGCTGTAGTGGAAGATGGGCGCATCTCCGTTGAACTTGCGGATGTCCGCCTCCGCGGCCGGCAGGTCGAAGTTGGTGTGGGCCAGCAGGTCCATTTTCGCGATGACAATGGCGTGCGCCCGGGCGAAAAGCAGTGGGTATTTGGCGGGCTTGTCGTGCCCCTCCGTAACGCTCAGCACCACGAGGCGGGCGGCCTCGCCGATGTCGAAGTTGGCCGGGCAGACCAGGTTGCCCACGTTCTCGATGAACAGAAAGTCCAGATCTCCCAGCGGCAACTCGCACACCCCGCGATGGACCAGTGCGGCGTCCAGGTGGCACGACCCTTGTGTCTCCAATTGAATCACCGGGACGTTGATGGCCGCGATGCGCTCGGCGTCGCGAGCGGTGAACAGGTCACCCTCCAGGACGGCGCAGCGAAAGCGCGGCTGAAGCCGGGGCAGCACGTGCTCCAGCAGCGTGGTTTTCCCGCAGCCGGGCGAGCCCATGATGTTGATGGCGCGCACCTTGTGGGCCGTCAGCAGATCTCGCACGGCGGCCGCATCCGCCTCGTTCTTTGCCTCAAGGCGGCGGAGAATCCGCACTTCCATGACCGTCCTCCTGCTCCAGGTCCAGCGAAACCAGCAGAATGTCCTGCCCGCCCTCACACCGGATGAACCCCGAGTGGCAGGCCGGACAGGCAAATGGAATCTCGTCCGTCACCGCATCGTGCCCGCAGTCTTCGCAGCGCACCCGGACGCCCTCCATTTCGAGCTCCAGCCGCGCCCCCTGCAGAATCGTCCCTTCGCTCGTCAGCGTAAACGCGGTTTCCATCAGTTCCGGCACGAGCTGCCGCATGATCCCCACGCGGCAACGCAATGACAGCACGCGGTTGGCGCTGTGCGCCTCGGCCTCGCGGATCGCGTGTTCGCAGATCGACTGGGCGATCGAAAACTCGTGCACCGTTCCTCCTTTGCCGCGATCGCGCCCGACGGTGCGTCCAGCCGCCGGTTCCTCAACAGATGCGGGGAAGCTCTTCGCCATAGGGGCGCTGGACCACCCGCCGGCCGCCCGCCTGCGTCAGCAGCTCCACCATCGGCGGGTCACTTTCGACGATGCGACCCACCACCGCCGCGTTCCTGCCGCGCGGATCGCCTCGCAGGGCTGCCAACGCCCGCTCCGCGTCCGCACCGGCCACTACCGCCACGATCACGCCCTCGTTGGCCGTCACCAGCGGGTCGAGCCCCAGCATTTCCGCCGCGTGCCGGGCCGTTCGGGAGACCGGCAGCCGCTCCTCCTCGATTTCGACGCCCACATTGCGGCCCTCGCTGACGTCCGTCAGCACGCCCGCCACGCCGCCCCGCGTCGCATCGCGCAGGAACTTCACGTCTGCGCCGCTGTCCAGCAGTGCGGCAACCAGATGGTTCAGCGGGGCCGCATCCGTTCGCAGCTCCGTATCGAACTCAATGCCGTTCCGTACCGACAGGATTGTCAGCCCGTGCTCGGCGATCCGACCGCTGAACAGCACGGTGTCGGCGGGCTGGACGCGGTCAACCCCCAGGCGGGCGTCCAGCCTTCGCACGCCGACGCCGGCGGTGTTGATGAACAGGCTGTCCGCGACATCGTCTTTTCCCACGCCGGATCGCTGTCGTCGTTCGATGACCTTCGTGTCTCCCGTCACAACGGGCACGCCTGCCTCGGCGGCGGTCGCCGCGATGTCCGCCAGAATGCGGTCGAACCGGGCGAGCGACAGGCCCTCTTCGAGAATCAAACCCAGGCTCAGGGCCAGCGGTGTGGCGCCCATGACGGCCAGATCATTCACCGTCCCCGCGACGGCCAATCGCCCGATGGTTCCGCCCGGGAACTCCAGGGGTGTCACGACGTAGGAGTCGGTCGTGAAGACCAATTCACCTTCCGGACGCGGCAGGACCGCGCCGTCGGTCAGTGGGGCCAGCGTGGGGTTGCCCAATACGGGCACCACGTGTTCGCGCAGCAGCCGGTTCATCAATTCGCCGCCGCCGCCGTGGGCCAGCACTACGCGATCTGTCGGGCCTGCCGCACTCATGTCCGACCTTCCTGCCGCATTGAGGGCCAGTGATACTTGAACCAGGCCGCGCACGTGCCTTCGCTGCTGACCATGCACGGCCCGACCGGGTGAACCGGCGTGCAATCGCTGCCGAACAGCCCGCATTCCAGCGGCTCGACCTTGCCCTGGATGACCTCGCCGCACCGGCAGCCGGGCGGATCGCAGTCTTCTCCGATCACGATGTCGAACCGCTTTGCGGCGTCGAACCGCTCGTAGGCCGGGGCCAGCTCCAGCCCGCTGGCGGGTATGACCCCCAGCGCCCGCCACGGCGCGTCGCAGGTGACGAACACTCGTTCCATCAAACGCCGCGCGGCGGGGTTGCCGTCCTCTCGGACGATGCCGGCGTACGCATTCTCGACGGACGCCCGCCCCTGGCCCACCAGTTGCATCAGCCGCAGCAGGCCGACGAGAATCGCCTGCGCCTCAAAGCCGGCAATGACGCACGCTTTGCCGTAGCGGGCGGCGATCGGCTCATACGCCCGCACGCCGATGATCACGCTCACGTGGCCCGGGCAGAGGAATCCGTCCAGCGGCACGTCGCCGTCGTCCAGCAGGGCCATCATCGCGGGAACCACGAGCTTGTGACTGGCGAGCACGCTGAAGTTGTTGATCCCCAACTGCTCCGCCTCGAGGATTGTGGCGGCCGTGGCGGGGGCCGTGGTCTCAAACCCGACGCCCAGGAACACCACCTGCCGGCTCACGTTTCGCTGGGCAAGCTGCAGCGCCGTCCGGGCGGAATTGACCACCCGAATATCCGCCCCGCGGGCTCGCAGCGTCTCCAGGCTGTCCACACGGCCGGGCACGCGAATCATGTCGCCGTAGGTCGCCACGGTGAGACCGGCTCGCGACGCCAGCTCGATTGCCGCGTCAATATGCCGCTGGGCGGTCACGCAGACCGGGCAGCCCGGCCCGCTGATCAGACGAACATTCGGCGGCAGCAGCGAGCGGATTCCGTTCCGGAAGATGGAGACCGTATGAGTCCCGCAGACCTCCATCACCTGCACGCGATCGCGGCCTTTGACCGCGTCGGCGATCTGTTGGGCCAGCAGGCTGGTCTGTGTCGCGCGGGTCATGGTTGGTCCTGTTCCGTGGCGGCAGAAGAGGAATCGGGGTCAATCACCGCGCTGAGATACTGCCAGATTTCCCGGGCGTGGTCCTCATCAATCACCTCGATGGCGAAGCCGGCGTGCATCAGCACCCAGTCGCCCTCGCCGGCCTCCGGCGTCAGGGCCAGGCTGGTTTCGACCCGGTTGCCCTGAAGGTCCACGACGGCCGTCCGGCCGGTTTCACTGTCGGATCCGGACACCGAGATCACTTTTCCGGGAACTGCCAGGCACATTACGTCACACTCCGAAGCCGAGCCGCCACGACGAACGCCTGGCCCAACGAAAGGCCGGCGTCGCCCGGTGATAGCCGCCGATGCCGTAGCACTCGCGGCACGCCCAGGTCAGACAACGTCCGTTCGACGTGACCTGCCAGGATTGTATTCAGAAAGCACCCGCCCGTCAGGGCCACCGTATCTACACCTCGCTGCGTCGCGGCCGCCGCCGCCGTCTCCGCCAGCATCCGGCCGACCGTGGCGTGGAACGCGCCGGCAATGTCACCTGCGGGCCGGCGATCCAACACGTCCCGACAGATCGACCGGATCATGGGGCCGAGGATCAGCCGCTCGACCCCGTCCTCGGTTGCCGACTCCCAGGTGTATGGATCGGCCGGTCGGCCCTCTGCAGTCTGCTGCAGGCGGATGGCCGCCTGGCCCTCGAACGTGTTACAGTCGCACAGGCCGACCAGAAATGAGACGGCGTCGAACACGCGGCCCAGGCTCGACGTGGCAGGCGCATTCACGCCGGCGGCGACCATCGCCGCCACCGTCTGCCGCTCCGGCCGGGGCACGCGGTCGAAAAGCCCCTCCGCGTCGGCGGGGACGCTCCCGTTATAGGCTTGCCACACGAGGCTCCAGGCCGGTCGCCAGGTCTGGCGGGCCGCCGCGTCCCCGCCGGGCAGGGGGAAATAGTCGAGATTGGCGCATCGTTCGAATTCGCCGGGGCTCGCATAGAGGATTTCGCCGCCCCAAATCGCTCCATCCGGCCCAAAACCAGTTCCGTCGCATGCGATGCCGATGGCCGGCGCTGCGGTCCCGTTCTCCGCCAGGCAGGCGCACACGTGGGCGTGGTGATGCTGGACGGCTTCGCACGGCACGCCGGCGGCACTCGCCGCCCGGCGTGTGGCCGTCGTGGAGTGATAGGAGGGGTGCAGATCATGCACCACTACGTCTGGCCGGCGTTGCCCCAACTCCTCACGCAAGGCCGCGTGGAAGGCCCGCAGATTGGATGCATCGGCCAGGTCGCCAAATGAGGGCGACACGGATGCCTCCATCCCTTCAAGTCGACACAGCGTGCTTTTCAGATCGCCGCCGACCGCCAATACGCGTTGCGGCGAGGCGAAGGGAGGCGTGAAGCGTTCTGGGAAGGCCGTACACACTGTGCTGTCTGCAACCTCGGGGAACACGGCCCACGTGCTTGGGGCTCCTCCGCGCAGAATGGCATCGCCAGGCGGCTCCGTCAAGCCAGTGGATCGATCGGAGAGCCGAGGCCCCGAGCGTGCGTACAGCAAACCCGCAACCGTCCCGCACGCTCGGAGAGACGCCCCGAACCCCTCGCGGTTGCCCGCCCGTGCATCATCCGGCATAATTGCACGCGGGCCAAAGCGTTAACGGAGTTTGCCGGATGTCGTTACCCGCATCGACGCTGATCTGGCTGTTCGGGCCGCCCCTGTTGCTGCTGTTGATCACCATCGCCTGGTCGTATCGGAACTGGGACCGCTCGCCATGATCCTGGCCGTCTTTGCCGCGTACCTGCTGACCCTGCTGCTCATCGGGGTGTACTTCTCGCGGTACAACCGGAGCATCGGCGATTTCGTGCTGGGTGGCCGGCGCCTGGGGCCGTGGGTGGCCGCCTTCAGTGCCCAGGCCAGCGATTTTAGCGGCTGGCTGCTGATCGGTCTGCCCGCGGCCGCGTACGCGGGCGGGTTCAGCATGATCTGGGCGTGCATCGGCTGCACGTGCGGCGTGATGTTCAACTGGCTCGTGCTCGCCCGTCGATTGCGACGGCTCAGCGCCGAGTACGGCGCCCTCACCATCCCGGACTTCCTGGAGGCTCGCTACGCAGACCGCTCCCGGCTCATTCGCGTTTTTTCCGTGCTCATTATCGTGGTCTACTACGTGTCGTACATTGCCGCCCAGTTCAACGCCGCCGGCCACGTGTTCGCCACGGCATTCAGCCAGGTGAGCCTTCCCTGGGGCGAAACGATCGGCGGCGTACCCCTTTCCTTCTACCACCAGGGGATGCTCATCGGTGCGGCCATCATTCTGGCCTACACCGCGGCCGGCGGCTTTCTGGCGGTCTGCTGGACGGACTTTGTTCAGGCGATTCTCATGGTCGGCGCGGTGATTGCCCTGCCCGTGCTGGGCATCATTCATCTGGGTGGGCTGGACGAACTCTGGTCGGCCCTGGCGGCCGGGGCCCTGCGCGAAAACATGCTCACGATGGACGGCGGAAAGGCCGGCTCGTCATTTCTTCTGGGCGTCGCGATGCACGGCCTGTCGTGGTCCGTCGGCTATCCCGGCCAGCCGCACATCGTATCTCGCTTTATGGCCATCGAGGATCCGAAGAAGATTCCCAAGAGTGCGCTGATCGCCGTGGTCTGGACGTTGTTTGCGCTGTACGGTTCGCTGTTTGTGGGTTTGGTGGCCGTTGGCGTGCTGGACCCCGATCGGCTCGCCGAGACAGCCGATCAGGCGATGCCCATGCTGGCGGTGACCCTGCTGCCGGCGTTCTTCGCCGGCCTGGTCCTCTCCGCGGCGGTTGCGGCCATGATGAGCACAGTGGACTCCCAGATCATCGTGGCCGTTGCGGCCGTCGTGCGTGACGGGTACGAGAAGCTGCTCGGCGGGCGACCCAGCGATCGCGTGGCCGTGTGGCTGTCGCGGGCCGTGGTGGTTGTGCTGGGTGGGGCGGGCGTAGCCGCGGCCTGGGGCGGGCGAAGCGTCTACGGGCAGGTGCTGGACGCCTGGGGCGGGCTGGCGGCCGGGCTGGGGCCGGCCATCGTGCTGGGCTGTCTGTGGGAGCGAACGTCGCGGGTGGGCGTCATCGTGGGCATGGTTACCGGCGTGGCGATGGTTCAGGGCTGGTCTGTGCTGCTGCACGGGCTGGAGAATGCGTTCGGTTTCGGCAGCTCTCTGGTTCAGGATATTCATGCCGTGAAGCTGCTGATCACGGTGCTGGCGAACTTTGCATGCGTGGTGCTGGTGAGCCTCTTGTTCCCGGCCAAGCCGTCCGACGTTGCGTTGGAGGGTGGCGGACTCCCCTGACAGGGCCGAGCGAAGCGTCAGGCTGCGCGTTCCGCGGTTTGTATCGCCACGAGAAAGACGCCCCCCAGAATCAGGGCCACGCCGACCCACTGCCCGGCGCTGAGGCGTTCGCCCAGAAGCAGGTACGCCGTCGTGGCGATGATCGCATACCCGCCGCCGACCATCAGGGGATACGCGATGCTGATGGACAGAGTGCGGCTGGACAGCGCGTACATGTAAAAGGCGGCGTTGAGAGCGAAGCAGATCAGGCCGATGACCAGCACGGGAGTACTCAGCAACGTCTGAACGGCCTTCCAGGGCCCCCCGGCAAAGAAACCCCCGGTTCGTTCCACTTGGCTGGCTCCCGCCTTCATCATGAGGTTTGCCGCCGCATTCAGCGCCAATGCCAGGACCAGTGCGATCACGTGTTTCATGGGAAACCCTTTGCTCCGGGGCCTCTGCTCGGGTCTCGGTCCGTCCGCCGCGCGTAGCCGAACCCGAAGGTTTTGACAAGTATAGCTTTGCGAGCCGCGCTGCCACACCCGCGAACCCTGGGACGTGAAATTTCGGTGAGAACGCGCTCCCCGACGGGTGTTCCCACGGCCCTGTGACAAAGCGGAATTCAGCGACGCCACACAAAATCTCGCGAATCGGTAACTTTCGAGAATTCAAAACCCTGTGAGGCGCCTTCGCCAGAGCCCAACGCCGCACGCCGATTTCTCCATTGACAGCCTGTGATTTGTGTGTCATAGGGTAGACCATACCGGCGTGATGGGGCGGTGCCGGTCGTCAGCGCCCGTCCCCGCTCGCCCGCCGGTCCGCGCTGCGGGACCGTGTGCTCGAAGCGACTGAGGTCAGGATGGCCGAATGGCTTCGAGTCGCTGCCTGCGGAGCGACTCCCTCTCACGAGGTGTACGGAGACACGGAGGAGACGGAGGGTCGCGTATGATCCAGACCAAACACTCCCCATTAACAGAAGAAGAGATTCGTCTGGCCCATCAGACGCTGGATCCACGCGAAGTGGAGTTGTATCGCCTTCGAAAGGCTTTGGCCGACGCCTGGTGGAACGAGGAGCCGCTGGAGCGCATCGAGTCAATCGAAAGCCAGATCAACGCGTGTCTGGCGAGAATGGAAGCGGCGTCCTGAGGGGAAAGTCAGCAAGCCTGCGGCGGCGTTCGCCTGCATCGGAGCGGCCGACACTCGCGTGTCGGCTGGAGAGCCGTGACGGTGCAGGCCTACGCCACGCGGGTGGGGCCGCGGGCGGCGTCTTCCAGTCCGGGCCATCCCTGCTCGTCCGGAGTGAGTCTCTCCCATTCACGAAACAGGCGTCCCCAGCCGCTGGTGAGCGCCTCGTGAACGCGCCGATTCCCGACAAACGGCATCCAGAACGCATCGTGGTAGAGAATGCTGGCCGCGTAGGACCACGGGGCCAGCCACGTCTTGAGCGACCACTCGACGGGCCGCTTCAGACGGCCCCAGTAGATGTGGTGCTGCATCCGGGCGGCGAACGTCATCTTTTGGTAGGGCCCCACGAAGTGCCAGTTCTCTTCCGCCGCGTCCACGTCCCCCACAATCTCGATCTTCCGCGGGTCGCCGACCCCCAGCCCCATGTCGTGGGCAATCCGGATGCACTTCACGTCCTCCAGCGGAGAGAACCCCATCAGCCGGGCCGCCACCGCGTCCATGGCCACAGGATCGGCCGAGGCCAGCAGCACGTTCTTCACGTGCGGCTCCATGCATCGGGGTCCAGGGCCGTCGCCCGCGAACGTGCCGTCCATCACGCAGAAAAGTCCCCGGTGAATGCGGCGCTGAATCATCAGCAGGTCCACCAGTGTTTCATGTATGACCGGGTGGGTCCAGTGCCGCTTCTCGTTCAATAGCCCGCCGAACGCATTCTTCATGGCCCCGGTCATGGTGGTGAACACGTGCGTCTTCACCGTGGGCAGGTGAATGATGTTCTCGCCGATGAACCGCTTCGGAATGGAAAACCCTTTGGGATACACGTCGTTGAGCACCAGCAGCTTGTCCCGCAGATCCCCGATGGCGTCATGGATGTGAATCCAGTCCTCGCCTTCGTATAGGTGGATGTTCCGCAAGCCGTGCGCCTGGATGACCGGCAGGTGCTTGTTCGCCCGCTCGCCCTTGCGAGCGCTGACCACCACCGTGCGGTTGTGGCAGCCGTGAAGCAGGTGGCGGTCATACCCGTCCGCCAGCATGGCTCGGATCACGCCGTCCAACTGCCAGGGTGTCGTGGAGCACGCCGGGTAGAAATAGTGCCACGAAATGTTGATCTTCAACGCCGTGTCGACCGTCCGGTCGATCACGGCCTGGTAATCCGCCAGATTCATCAGGCGGTGGTAGTCCGCCAGCACGGTTGCCGGCGATGTCCGAAGGATCGCAACTTTGGATGAATTCATGGCTCCGGCCTCTTACAGCGCCACACCAATCGCAGATTTTCGGCCCGTTACCCCAGGCCGGTCCACTCGCGCACCCGATCCTCGAACACGATCCCGCCCGCGACCACCCCCCATAACACAATGGTAGCCTGGAACGCCCGGTCTTTCAGGAAGATCGCCGTCGGCCCGGTGAATCGGCCGCTCTGGGCCAGCATGGCGAACCGAAAAACGCCGTAGACCACCAGCGGCAGCGTGTAGAGCAGGTGCTTCTTGGGGAACGGAGGCGGCGGATACGACGGCTCGATGGTGTACAGCAGGAAGGTCACTACGGCAATCGCCGCCGAGACGCTGGTCAGGTTGTTCAGCAGCTCCGGCGTGTAGCGGGCGAGCGTGGCCCGGTGCTCGCGCGCGTGCTCCGTCTCGCCCAGCACGGCGACTTCGCACCGCCGCTTGCCGAATCCCATAAACAGGCACAGCGTGAACGTACATGCAATCAGCCATTCGGAGGTGACCGCGCCCACGGCCTCCGCCCCCGCCCACGCCCGGAGCACGAAGCCCGTCGCGATGATGATGACGTCCAGGATGATCCGCCTCTTCAGTCCCGAGGAATACGCCAGGATCAACAGGAAGTATACGCCGACCAGGGCCGTCACGTTCGGATTCAGAAGCCGGATTGTCAGCCCCATGCCCAGGGCCGCCAGAACCATCCCCATCCCCGCCGCCGCCGCCGGGCGTATCGCCCCGCGCGCCACCGGGCGGTGGCGCTTGGCGGGGTGGTGAGCATCCGCCTCTCGATCCATGACGTCGTTGAACGCGTAGCTGGCGCTGGCCACCAGGCAGAACGCCGCAAAACAGACGGCCGCCTCCCACGCGGCCGGGAATTCGAACAGGCGATACCCCAACAGCGGCCCGGCAAAGACCACCAGGTTCTTGATCCACTCCTGGGGGCGCATCAACAGGAGGTAGTCACGCATTGCGGTTCCGCCGGCTATTTCTCGTCCGCGCCATCCGGCCTGTCCCTCAGCTCCTCCTGGACGGCCTCGGCCGCCCGGGTCGTCACACGCCTGGCCTTGTCCACCGCCTGGGTCGTGGCCGTCTTGGCCTTCTCAACGGCCTGCGTGGTGGCGATCTTGAGCTCGTCGAGCTTCTCCTCCGCCCGATCCTTCAGGTCCTCCACCACGGGCCGGGCGTCCTCCACGGCCTGCGTGGTTGCGCGTCGGGCGGCCTCGGCCGCCTCTTCTGTCTTCTTGCGGGTTTCGCCGAAATCCTGGTCTTTGCACCCGGCCGCCACAAGCAACAGCATGCCTGCGCCGGCGAGACCGCTTACGCTGCACAGTCTCCGAATCATCCGATAACCTCCCACGCTCGAACGGTCGCACCGAGCGGCGTAACCATACCCTTTGCCCCTGGCATGAACAAGACGGACGGGAACACAAACGAGACGGAATTCCCCGGGTGCGCCGCCCACCCGGGTTGTCACGCACACGGTTCTGCCGGCGGCGCCGGGTACGCGGGAGTCCCTCCGTTCAGGACCGCCACGACGTCCTCAACGACCTGCTCCATGCGAGCCAGGCCGCTGTGTGTCCGGGCCCCCACGTGGGCGGAGAAAAGCACGTGGGGCGCGTGCAGAATCGGGTGATCCGGCGGCGGCGGCTCGGGATCGTACACGTCCAGGGCCGCGCCCGCGACGGTCCCGGCCTGCAGGGCCGCCGCGAGGGCGACCAGATCCACAACCGCCCCCCGCGCGGTGTTGATCAGCGTGGCGGGCTGCCTGAAGCCGGCCAGCACTTCCGCATTCACCAGCCCCCGGGTCGAAGGCGTGAGCGGAACGTGCAGCGTGACCACATCGGCCGTCGAGAACAGAGTCGGCTTGTCGACGCCGCGGGCCTCGAAGTCCAGGCTTCCCACATCCACGATGTCGTTGAAGAGAATGTTCATGCCCAGGCCGGCCGCGGCGCGGCCCACGCACCGGCCGATCCGACCCAGCCCGACGATGCCCATTGTCAGGCCGTGCAACTCGCGCCCGCGCGACACCCGACGGGCCTCGGCAAACTGGCCGGCTCGAACCGCCGCGTGCGCCCCCACGATATGCCGCTCCAGGGCAATCATGAGCCCGATGGTCAGTTCCGCGACGGAATGCGTTGCGGCTGCGGGGGTGTAGACAACCGGGATTCCGCGGGCGCGGGCAGCCTGCACGTTGACGTTGTCCAGCCCGACCCCGCCTCGCCCGATCACCCGAAGGCGCGGCGCCGCCTCGATCACCCGGGCCGTGACCTGCGCGTACGTGCGCACGAGCAGCGCGTCGGCCTCCGCCACGGCACGGAGGAGCACGCTTTCCTCATATGAGTCCAGCACGTGCACCTCGCCCGCTTTTCGCAGGACGGCCAGCGCCGCTTCACCGTAGCGTTCGGCGACGACGATCTGAAACGGCCGGTGGTTCATCGCTTCGCTCACGCCGGGGCCCGCCGCGTATCGGGCCGACCCGGACCGACTATTCGTATCGCAGAGCCTCCACCGGGTCGAGGCGGGAGGCTCGATAGGCGGGATAGATGCCGCTCAAAATGCCGACGACCGTGGCCATGATCAGGGCCAGGTAGATGCTGGACGCCGGCGTGTACGTCTTGAGCACCCCGGTGAAGTTCTCCAGGAAATCCGCAAAGAGCAGTCCGAGCAGGATGCCCAGGGCGCCGCCCAGCACGCTGATGATGCAGGCCTCGATCAGGAACTGCACGAGGATGTTCCACCCCGTGGCCCCCACGGCGATGCGAACGCCGATCTCCCGGGTGCGTTCCGTCACCGAGACCAGCATGATGTTCATGATCCCGATGCCGCCGACCACCAGCGAAATCCCGGCGATGCTGCCGAGCACCACGGTGAAGATCTTCGTGACGTCGGCGAGCTGGGCCTTGAACTGCTCCTGCGTGAAGACCAGGAAATCATCATCCGACCCCGCCCGGATGCCGTGCTCGGCGCGAAGCGTGCGCTTGACCTGCTGGATCGCCGCCTCCAGCACGTCGCGGCTTCTGGCCTGCGCCGTGATCATCATCACGTTGCGCATGCCGAACATCCGCTTCATGGCCGTGGTGATGGGTACCACCACCTGGTTGTCCACGTCGCGGAAGCCCAGCACGCCTTTCTTCTCCATCACCCCCACGACCGTGAAGGGCATCGCGTTGATCTTGACCCGCCGTCCGACGGCCGTCGTCTCGCCGAAGAGCTCCTCGGCCACCTTGTGGCCCAGCACACAGACCTTCCGCTCCGCGCGGACCTCCTCTGCGGTCAGGAACCGGCCTTCGCGAGTGTTGTAATTGTTGATTCCGGCGTAGGCTTCCGTTGTGCCGAGGACCGTCACGCCCATGTTCCGGTTGAAGTACTTGATCTGCGTGCTGGCCTGTACTTCCGGGGCGACGGCCGCCACCAGCGAGCAGCTTTGCAGGGCCGTGGCGTCGTCCTCGGTCAGGGACGGCAGCACCGCCTGCCGCGATTGCCGTTGAGACGACCCGTTCATGACGATGATCTGGTCGGCCCCCATCGACTCGAAACGGCGCAGAATGTCCCGGTTCGCCCCTTCCAGGATGGACATGGCCGACACGACCGCCGACACCCCGATGATCACCCCCAGCGTGGCCAGCAGGGAGCGCAGCAGGTTCGCCAACAGCCCGCGAATCGCCATGAAACAGATGCGAATGGAAAACACGTCAACGCCATCCCTGAGTTATGTTGCGTTCCCCCCGACCGTGTCCCATCATCCACGTGCCATGGCCTGCGGGAGTTGGAAACGCTCGTCCGCGGCCTCCATCTCGCCCCGGAGGGCGTCGTCGACCACCCGGTCTTCCAGGATCTTCCCGTCCTTCATGCGAATCAGCCGCTGGGCCTGCACGGCCACGTCCATCTCGTGCGTCACCAGAATGACCGTCACGCCGCCGGCGTGCAGCGCGTGGAACACCTGCAGGATCTGCCGGCCGGTGCGGGAGTCCAGATTGCCGGTTGGCTCGTCGGCGAAGATGATCCGCGGGTTGTTCACGATGGCCCGCGCAATGGCCACCCGCTGCCGCTCGCCGCCCGACAGCTCGCTGGGCTTGTGCCGCGCCCGTTCGGCCAGTCCGACCCGACGCAGGGCTTCCATGGCCGCCGCCCGCGTGTTCGTTTTGCGGCCGTAGATCAGCGGGACCGTCACGTTGTCCAGGGCCGAGGTCCGGTTGATCAGGTTGAACGTCTGAAACACGAATCCGATGGCGCGGTTCCGGATTGCGGCGAGCTGGCGGTCGCTCATTTTGTGGACGAGGCGCCCGTCAAACTCGTACAGGCCCGACGTGGGTCGGTCCAGGCAACCCAGCAGGTGCATCAGCGTGCTCTTTCCGCTGCCGGAGGCGCCGGTGATGCTGACGAACTCGCCTTCCCGAATGGCCAGATCCACCCCGTCCAGGGCCCGCACGATGGAACTGCCCATGCGGTAATGTCGGCTGAGCTGATGCACTCGAATCATGACAAGCCCATCGGCCGCGACGAGCCATCGCGGGTTCGGTCGCCGGGCGGCATGCCCGTGGCCGTTCCTTCAGCGGCCCTCTTCCTTCTCCCGGTCGCGTTCGGTCTTTTCCGGGAGCTTCGTGTAGACGATGTCGCCCTCTTCCACCCCGTCGATCACCTGGGCGAACATTCCGTTGTCCAGCCCGATCCGGCAACGGACGAACTCGGGCCGCGGGTCCTTTTCCCCGAGCACCGTCACGGCCTTGTACACGCCCAGTTCGTTGTCGGGCCCGCGCTTGATGGCCTCGTGCGGGACCAGCAGGGCGTCATAGGCGGACTTGGCCGTGAATTCCACATCCGCCTGCATGGACGACATCAGCAGGTGGCGGTTGTCGCTGGTCACCTCGATGTCGACCAGGTACGTGATGATGGACGATCCGGATCGGGGCTCCGGGTAGATTCGCTCGATGCGCCCGCGGAACTCCTGATCGTGGAACGCCTCCACTGTGATTTTCACGTCAGAAGCGGCCTCGAAGGGAACCGGCCTCGTGGTCGCCTCGGAGGGCGCCGTCGTGGGCTCGTCGGAGCGATCGCCGGGGCGGGCGGATGCCGGCGCCAGATCGAGGACCTCCCCGATGTCCGCCTCGTCCACTTCGGCGCGGACGTAACAGACGCTCCAGTCCGCCAGGACGGCCAGCACCGTCCCGCCGGTAATCGTGGTCTTGCCGCCCTGGATCACCTCACCCTCCTTGACGAACACCTGAGCGACCATTCCGTCCACCGGGGAAGTGATGTTGGTTTTTTCCAGACGTTTCTCCGCATCGGCGAGGGTCGTTTTCGTGGTTTCGACGGCCGCCTCGGCCAGTTTCACATCATTCTCCGACAGCGTGACCGCCATTTCCGCCTGGACGACGTCCGCCTCGGCCTGCTTGATCTGGGCGAGCATTTCTTCGTGGGTTGTCTTGGCCCGGGTGTACTCAAGCAGGTTGGCTTGTCCCGTGGCGTACAGTCCCTCCTTGTGCTCGAAGTCGACTTTTGTGAACTCCTTGCGCGCCCGGTAGCTTTCCAAACGGGCTCGTGCCGCGGGCAACGCGGCCTCCTTCTTGATCTGCAGAGTGGTTCGGGCCGCCTCCAGACGCGTGCGGGCGGAGTTCAGTTCCTCCTCCGCCCGGCGGACCAGACGCTCCTCGTCGTCACGCTTGATCCGGATCAGCAGGTCGCCCTCCCGGACCATGTCGCCGGCGTTGACCAGCACGGCCTCCACCTCGCCGCTGGCCTCGGCCTTGATCTCGCGTCGAGACAGCGGATTGACCTTCCCGGCGGCCGTAATGGGAATCGTCAGGTCTCCCCGCCGGACCACCGCCGTCTCCGGCTGAAGCGCGCCGATCTGCAGCCGCAACCCACGGAGAAACAGGTAGCCCAATGCCGCGAGTCCAACTAGCGGCACCCAGATCAGAACACTGCGCAGAACTCTCATTCCACCACTCTCGCCTAACCAGGCCGCGCGATCCCTGCCGGCGCCCGACGCCGCGGGCGGCGACTACCCACCGAACTATATCGCTGGATCCGCCGCCCAGCAATCTGACCCGGCGGAATCCGCGCTCATGCGATGTCGGAAGTTGTATCAGGAGTCGTCCGCGCCTCACGCGGCTTCCACGTTCGGAAGACGCCCCGAGAAGCGATCGTCGTGGAACACGGCCCATCGAGAACGGACAGTCCGAGGCCGCCGGTAGCCAACCCCCGGGCTCGTGGGTATGCTGAACGGCGGCGCGGGGCCGGGCGTTGCCGGACGCTCGGCCGACGGCACGTAGGGAGTATGCGCGGGCGGCGCCGCGGGGTCTCGGCCGGGCCGTCAGACCCGCCGGCAAACAGGGACGATACGTGGTGACACATACCAGGCAACCTCAGGGTCGTGCGACTCCACCCGAAGGACCGTTGGAGTCGTCCGCGCCGGGGTTCGTCACAGACTCGTTCCTCTCGATCGGGCTGCTGCTCGCGCTGAGCCTGGCCCTCCAGAGCGTCATCTTCGCGCCGAACGCCGTCTGGCCGGCGGCCTACGTATGCCTGGTCCCCTGGGTCGTGGTCATCGGCGCCTGCTCCAACCCCCACCGGGTGTACTACACGAGCTACCTGCTCGGATTCGCCTTCTTCCTGGTCAACGTGCGGTGGATTGCGCCGATCACCGTGGAGGGCTACATCGCCCTGTCGGCCTATCTGGCCGTCTACTTCCCGTTGGTGGCCTGCCCCATCCGGCATGCCGTCCGCCGCCGGCGGATCCCCATGACGCTGGCCCTGCCGGTCATCTGGGTCGGCAGCGAGTTCCTGCGGGGCATCGTGATCAGCGGATTCCCGTGGTTCTTCCTGGCGCACAGCCATTACCGCGTCCTGTCGCTCATTCAGGTCAGTGACTTGTTCGGGGCGTACGGCGTGAGCTTTGTCATCGCCCTGATCAACGGGGCCATTGCGGAGGCGATCTTCGCGACGGGAAGGCGAAAGCATGCCGGCCGGGGCTCCCTTCGTCCACGCCGGTTGGCATGGCCGCATCTGCTGACCACCGTGGTGCTGGTGGTCGCCGCCTTCGTCTACGGCCAAATCCAGATGCGGCGCGATACCGGGGCGCCGGGCCCGCGGATCGCGGTGATCCAGGGGGATTACCCCATCCGGACGTCCGATGCGTTCACCCATCCCGTCGACCGGCAGCGGTTCTATTTTCGCCTGATGCGGGAGGCGGCGGCCGAGCAGCCGGACATCTACCTTCTCCCGGAGACGCCCTGGACGATGTTCCTGAACGAGAGCTTCCTTCAGGAGTCCAACAGTGCCGATCCATGGTGGAGGTGGTCTCGCGAGTGCTTCCGCCTGCTTCAGAACTTCTCCACGGAACACAACGCCTACGTCATCACCGGGGCCATGAGCCGGGAGCTGACCCCCTTCCACCGACTGTCGGAGTCGTGGAGCTACAATTCGGCCTTCGTCTTCCGCCCGGATGGCTCCGTGCCCTTCCGGTATGACAAGGTGCATACCGTCTACTTTGGAGAGACGGTGCCGTTCCGGTTCGGGCGGTTCCGGTTCCTGTACATCTGGTTCAACAGCCTCTCGCCGTTCGGGGGGGATGTGGAGTACTCGATCAACCGGGGCTCGGAATTCAAGGTGTTTGACATCGCCGTTCCGCCGGAGGGCGGCCGGACCTATCGATTCGGCATCCCCATCTGCTATGAGGACGTCATTCCCTACGTGAGCCGCCGGTTCGTGATCGGCCCGGACGGACAAAAACGCGTGGATTTCCTGCTGAATATCAGCAACGACGGATGGTTCCTCCACAGCAACGAACTGCCGCAGCATCTGGCCAGTTGCGTGTTCCGGGCGGTGGAGAACCGCGTGGGGATCGCCCGGGCCGTGAACACGGGGATCAGCGGCTTCATTGATGCCAACGGGCGAATCCACCACCTCGTCACGAACGTCCTGGGCCAGAGCCACGGGCCGGGCATCACGGGATACCAGGTCGCCCCCGTGCAGATCGACTCGCGGACCAGCCTGTATTCGCGCATCGGGGACGTGTTTGCCCTGACGTGTTGCGTTCTGTGGGGCCTTGCGTACCTTGACTACCTCATCGTGCGCATCCGCGTCAACCGGGCCCGCGCGGCCCGCAACCGGGAAGGAGACGATGACGCATGCGAGGCCTGAGTGCCGCTGTTCTGCTGCTCGCCGTTGCGCTGGGCGCGAGCGCGGGCTGTGCGACGAACCCGTATCAGCCCGGGGCCGCCGCTACTGTCCAACTCAAGGCCCGGGCCATGGAATCGCTCAAGCAGGGGATCCGGTACCCTCACGTGCCCGTCGTACGTTGTCAGGCCATTGAGGCCCTCCGACGAGCGGCGCCCGAGGAGGGGCTGCCCTGGATTCGGTCCGCACTGCACGACGAGGCGGCGGGCGTCCGGTTCGCGGCCTGCGTGGCTCTGGGTGAGTTGCGGGATGGGGGTTCGCGCACGCGCTTCGAGAATTTGCTGTCGGATCCGAATCCCAGCGTGCAGTTGGCGGCCGTTTTCGCCCTGCACCGGTTGGGAGACACCCGTCAGAGCAGCCAACTGGCGGAGGCCCTCCTCTACGACCGGGACAGCGGCGTCCGCCGCAATGCGGTCCTTTTGTTCGGACTGCTGGGCGAGCCCGGTGCGGTGAAGCTGCTGGCCCGCGTCATGGAGGACTCGGACGAAGGCCTGCGTCTGCAAGCCCTGGAATCCATGGCCCGTCTGGGTAGTCCGCAGGCGTGTGAGCAGTTGCTGTTCCACGCCCATTCCGGGCTGGGGGCTCGAGAGACGTTCGCCGTCAACGCCCTGGCCGAGACGCAGGACAGGCGATTCTTCGACCTTTACCAGGAACGGCTTCGCCGGGCCCGACACCCGGAAACGCGGATGGCCGCGGCCCGGGCCCTGGGCCTTTTGGGTGACCCAGCAGGCCTGGCAGAAGCCCGGCGCCTGCTGGTCTTTGACCGGCCGGACCGAAGCGCTGCGGTGGCCAAGGATGACTCGCCCGAAGTTCAGATCGTCCGGGTGCGGCAGTTGGCCGCCCTGGCTCTGGGCGCCATCGGCCGGTCCGATGCCCTGCCCGATCTGGCCCGGGCCATCCATGAGCCGTACGATCCCCGGGTGGAGCTGGCCGGGGCCTTGGCGGTGCTGCAGATTCTGCGATCCGACGCCCGGGACGTGTGGGGTTCTCCGGGCGGCTGAAGGAAAGGGGAGTCGGGTCCGAACGGGAGTGTTCATGCGCTGGCTGACGTTCTGCATTCTTGCGGTCGTTGTGCTCACCCTGGAGGTGACCGTGGCCCCGTTGCTGGAATGGCACGGCGCCCGGCCGCAGTGGCTTCTGATGCTGGCCGTCTTCTTCGCCCTGAACGGTCGCAGCGTGGACGTGCTGATCGGCGCGTGGATTCTGGGCCTGTTGTACGACCTTCACACGCTTCCGGAGTACGTGGGCCTGTTTTCGCTGGCGTTCAGCCTGGTGGCGCTGGTGGTCTACGGCGTGCGCGAGTTCCTGTTCCGCGAACATCCGCTGACGCATTTTCTCGTCACGTTTGTGGCGTGCCTGGTGATCCAGATCATGCTGGACGTGCATCGGGTGGTCGCGTTCGGGGATTCCGCGGGCGGCTTCTGGCATCTGAGTCGGGAAACGCTTCTGACCGCGCTGGTCACGGCGCTCTTCGCCCTGCCCGTCCACTTCGTGCTTTTGCGGATGCACCGCACGCTGGGGATCATGCCGGCCCGGGTCGGTCGGCGTCGGTGGAACCTGCCCACGCGCTCCATGTCACGCTCCTGAGGAGGCCCTCCGCGTGTCTTCGCGACCGTCATCCGGAAGCCTCTTCTCCGACGCCCGGATGCCGCGGACTCGCTATCAGGGCAGCAAGTGGAAGCTCTGTAACTGGATCTGGGACAGCGTGCGGGACCTCTCCTTCCACACGGTGCTGGACGCGTTCTCCGGCACGGCCTCCGTGTCTCACATGCTCAAACGCCGTGACAAGGCGGTCACCTGCAACGATGTCCTCCGTTTCAACCAGCAGGTCGGCCTCGCCCTGATTGAAAACAGCGCCGAGACGCTCGATGATGCCACGGTGGAGGTCCTGTTGCGCCGCAAGACTGGCGTCGCATACCGGGACTTCATCGAGCAGACGTTTCAGGGCGTCTATTTCACCGATGCCGAGAACCGCTGGCTGGACACGCTGTGCGGGAACATCCGCGGCCTCTCCTCGCCCGCCCGGCGGGCCCTCGCGTGGTTCGGCCTCGGGCAGGCGGCGCTGGCCAAGCGACCGTACAACCTGTTCCACCGCCGCAATCTGTACATGCGCACGGCCGACGTGCCTCGCGGCTTCGGCAACAAGACCACCTGGGACCGACCGTTTGAGGAACTATTCCGCCGTTTCGTTGCCCAGGCCAACGACGCCGTTTTTGACAATGGGCAGCCGTGCCGCGCCTTGTGCCGGCCTGCCGAGATGCTGGAACCGGGGTACGACCTGGTCTACATCGATCCGCCGTACCTCAACGGCAGGGGCGTGGGCGTGGACTACCACGCCTTCTACCACTTCCTGGAAGGCTTGGTGGAGTACGACGGCTGGGCCGACCGGATCGACTGGACCTCACCCCATCGGCGGCTCATCCCGCAGCCGGGTCCGTGGACGCGCCGCAGCGAGATCGGGGCGGCGTTCCAGGCCCTGTTCGCCCGATTCGCCGACAGCCACCTGGTGGTCTCGTACCGCAGTGACGGCATTCCCCGTCCGGCCGAGCTCGCCGAGTGGCTGTCCGCGCACAAGCGGCGCGTGCGGATCGTGGAATGCCCGCGCGCAAAGAAGTACGTGCTGTCCACAAATGGTCGAGCCCGGGAAGTGCTGCTGGTCGCCACGGATGACTGACCGGCGGGGGCCTACTTGCGAACGCGGGTCTGCAGCATGGCGCGGACCAGGTTCACCAGGGCCGCCCGCTCGATGGGCTTGGTGAGGTAGTCGTCCGTGCCGCACTCCGTTGCCCGCTCGATGTCGGCGGTTTCGCTGAGGGCGGTCACCATGACGACGGGGATGTCCCGCGTCTCCGGGTTGGACTTCAGTTGCTTGCACACTTCGAAGCCGGACATTTTGGGCATCATGATGTCCAGCAGGATCAGGTCGGGGCGCTGGCGGGCGACCATGTCCATCGCCTCCACGCCGTTTCGGGCTTCAATCGCGACCACGTCTTCCATGTCTTCCAGGTAGGCCAACAGCAACTCGAGGTTCTGCTCGTTGTCGTCCACCACCAGAACGGTCCACGCCTCGCGATGGTCACCGCGTTTCGTACCCATACGTCCGTTTCCTTTCCGCCGCTTCCGACCGGCAGCCCAGCCGAGTATCTTCCACAATCGCGGTGCAACCGCAAGCGGCGGGCGGTTTGGCCCCTCCCGTTGACACGGTATGGCCCGGGCTCCATCATGCGCCCGCCGCGTGTGCCGGGCTTTCTGACGGGCGCCGCAGAATATCGTGCGTCCCGGTGCGAATACCCTCAGCGAGAGCAACACCCGTGGCCTGGCCGCTATGCGAAACGCTCTGGACACGTTGATCCGCGACGGCTCACAACTGGCCGGCGCGATGCGCTTTCGGGAGTGGTCGCCCACGCACCAGGCCCTGGCGGCCACCGTACGCTTTCACCTGGCCCGCGACCGGGAGGCGCCCGCGGTTCCGCTTGTGGGAATCGTCGGCGGGGCCAGCAGCGGCAAGAGCACCCTCTTCAACAGCCTCGCGGGGGGAGAGCACATCAGCACGGTGACCATGGCGTCGCACACCACAAGGGGCGTGGTGCTGGCCTGTCCCGCCGCACTGCACGATCGGGTCGAGCGTTGGCTGCAGCAGGACGGGCTGTTTCCGGGTCTGCGTCGACAGCAACTGACGACAGGCGATCGCACCGAAGGGGCTGGCGACTCCGTCTTCGTCATCCGCGTGAATGCGCCCGGGCTGCAGGACGTGCTGCTGTTGGACACGCCGGATTTCACCACCGTTTCCGCGGCCCGCGAGGGCGACCTGGCCCGCCACCTGCTGCCGTGGTTTGATTTCGTATTCGTAATGGCCGACCCGGAACGATTCTTTGACCGCAAGACGTTCGAACAGTTGCGGCACGAGCTGGACCGCTGGGGGATTGCCCGCCTGGTGGTGTTCAATCTCAACGAACGGCCGGTGCTCCTTTCCGAAGAGGACCGGGAGGTGCTGCGGCAGCAGGCGCGCCGACTGGACGCCGACGCCGTCGTGCTCGAATACCGACACGGACGGGGCTTTCGGGCGTTGGCCGAAGAGGATGTGCAGCGCTGCCTCGGTTGGCTGGCACGCACCGCCACCCCTTCGGACACGGCGGGTCGCGAGGACCGGCCGGGCCGCCTGCGCCGCCTCCTGGCGGAGCAGGCCTCCCGCGTGCTCAACGAAAACGCCAACCGCCAGGCCCGCCTGCGTGAGCTGGAGAACGACCTCGCCGCGGTGGCCGAGCGCCTGCCCAGCCGGCAGGCCATCCTCACCGAGGCGTTCCTCACGCCGGGCGTGCGCGAACACCTTTCCCCCTGGTGGCGCGTCGTGCGACGCTCCGGAGAGTCGCTGGGTCACTCGGTAGGCCGTGTCACGCGATGGATGCCGATCTTCGGTGCGCCCTCGCCGAGCACGCCCGGGCAAAGCCGGCTCTCCGACGACGCGTCCGTCGAGCAGCGCGGCGCTGAGTACTTCCGCCGCATGGCCGACCACACCGTCCGCGACCTGGCGAACCGCGCCCGGCAGAGCCGCTTCTGGCGGGAGGCGGGCGCCCCGGAGGAGTCCCTCATCGATCCGGCCTCGCTGACCGACGACCTGGATGCCGAGGCCGCCCGCGTGGTTGAGCCGTGCGTGGTGGCGCTGCAGCAGTTCACGGAGAAGGTGGAGACGGAAGCCGCCAACATCCGGGTGAACGTGGTTGGCGCGGGCATGGGGCTGGCGTTCAGCGTGGCCATGGCCGTGCTGACCGGCGGCGCCTCGCTCTGGCTTGATGCCGTGCTCGGCGGCGCCATCGGGGGCGTGAGCGCGCGGACGTTCGTCCGACTTTACAACGTCATTCGCGGCACCCGGGAGTCTCGAGCGCTGGACGCCGCAGTGGACGCGTACCGCGAGGGGCTCCGCCGTCAGGCGAGGGCGGCAGTAGCGAGCACCCTCCACGCGGCCCGACAGCGCACGCTGGATGCGAACCCGGAACTGCGGAAGGCATTGGAGACCACTCGGGACGTTGGCACAACCGGAGGCCGGCCATGATGACCGAATCGACCGGCAGTCCGTCCGAGGCCCTCGCTCGGTTGAATCGAGAGCTGGCCGAGCTGTTCGGCCGGCCGCCCGTCGCGCTGCAACACGGGGCGTCGCTGCGCAGCCGGGACGAGTTGGTGGTCTGTGCCGTTCTGGCCGGCAAGGACGCGGGCAAGTCCACGCTCATCAACGCTCTGGCGGGTGCGGAAATCTCCGTTGCCCGGGAGGTCGTCGGCCGGGGCACGTATCAGCCCATCGCCTACGTCCACCGCGAGGCAACAGACGCCCTCCACCGCCGCTTCGCTCCTTCGGACGCCGGGCACCTGGCTTGCCACCCGGTGACCCATGACGTGCCGATGCTGCGGAAGCTGGTTCTGCTGGACCTGCCCGACATCGACAGCGTGTTCCACGAGCACCTTGAGACGGTCGCCCGAGCCGTGGAATGCGTGGACCGCGTGGTCTGGGTCTTTGATCCCAAGAAAGGCGACGACCGGGCGCTGAGTGACATCCGGCCTTCCGTCGCACGCGATCCGGCCAGCGTCTTCTGCGTGCTGAACAAGCTGGACCTGACCTTACGCGACGAGGTGAACGGGGACAATGCCAACCGGTTCTGGCTGCGAATAAACGAGTGGTTTGAGCAGTGCCTCCGCGCGGTCGGCCTGCCCGTCGCCGGGGACCACCGGTTTGCGCTGGCCGCCCGATTCGTCGCGGCCCCGGAATTCGCGGCGTCCGTCACCGAGAGCTGGACGGGCAGCCGGACCGGCACGTTGACCGATGCGGAGCGGGCGTTTCTCCGTGACGTGGCCCGGCAGGCGGAAGCGGAGTTCGACCGCTTGCGAAACAGCCTGCTGGCTCCGTTGGATCCCGAGGAAATCCGTCGTCTCAAGCAGGACAACGAAACCGCCGAACTCGCCGCCAACCTGGACACCCTGCGAGCCCACTACGACTTGGACGGAGCGCTCCACCAACTGGCCACACTTCTGGCCGACGTGAGCACCGCGTGCGACCGGGAGTTCGACGGCGACTACCGTAGCACCGTATCCCGGCGTCTGGCCCGGGTGGGCCGCAGTGACGTGGACCTCGCCCGGGAGGTAATGGCGCGGCGCGTCGAGCGGTGGTCGGTGCTGCCCGTGCTATACTGGCCCCTGCGGGGCGTGACGCACTGGCTGGGAAGTCGGCTGGCCGGCGGCGGGGCTGGGCGCAACGTGCCCCCGGCGGCCGACCTGCTGCGGGTTCGCGGCTGGAGCGTGGCTCATCGGGTGGAATCCGTTCACACCCAGGCGCAAACCGCCCTGCGACGGCTCCCCGAGCCGATGGCCGGTCAAATTTGCTGGCCTTCGACCGTCTCCCTGACAGCCGGACTGGAGGGCCGGGTCTGCGAACGCCTGGAAAACGCCGACGAGGACATCCTGGCGTCATGTCTGGCCGGCCTGCCTCGGCCCGGGATACTGTCTCGCGGCTTCGTCTGGTTCGTTCTGATCTGGTTCCCGTTGCTTCAGCCGTTGCTCCGGGCCGGACTGGAATTGCTGACCAAGGGCGCGGTGGTGGGGGGCCTCGCCGCCGGCCTGACCGTGGTGACCGCCCTGGGCGCCGGCGGCCTGATGAAAGGCTTCGGGGCCGCGTTGGCCGTGATGCTGTTCATGCTGGCCGTTTTGTACGCCCGGTCCGTGCGCCTGGTTCAGCGGGTGCGCCGGGAAGCGGGCGTCGGGCCGTCGGCGGGCGACGTGGAGGCCCCGTCCCTTTCCGACATCGATGCCATGGTGGACGAGGAAATCCTCCGTCCCCTGGCCGAGCCCGTGCAGGAGCTCGCCAACCGCGTTGAACTCTACCGCCAGCGGCTCGCAGCTCTTGAAGATGGAGGGCGATGAGCACGCAGGCGGCGCCCGCCCTCGTGCGGCCACGTCGCCCTGCGCCTTCCCCGACACCTCACCGCGACAGATCTTCGAAGCCGTCCGGGCGAATGATGGGGGCCTGCGGCTGCGGCTGCTGGCCGGCGTGCGTGCCCTCCGCGGTGAGTTGGCGGGTGGCGGCCTGCCGGACGGACTCGGCCTCTGACAGCAGGCGATCCACCTCGGCCCGGTAGTTCTCGTCGATGATCTGCACCGCCTGGTCAATGTCGTCGGTGAGGGTGAACAGGTCCATGTCGCCCGGATTGATGAAAGGATTGCGGTTCAGTTGGAATTCACGCATCCACTCCACCAGCGGAGTCCAGAAATCGCCGCCGATCAGAATGACTGGGAACCGCGCCGTCTTCTCCGTCTGAATGAGTGTCATGGATTCGAAAAACTCGTCCATGGTGCCGAACCCGCCGGGGAAGCAGACGAACGCCACCGCGTACTTCACAAACATCACCTTCCGGCAAAAGAAGTACCGGAAGTCCATGGACAGGTTCTGGTACGGATTGGCCAATTGCTCCTGCGGGAGGTAGATGTTCAGCCCCACGGACGTTCCGCCCGCCTCGAACGCCCCCTTGTTCGCCGCCTCCATGATTCCGGGGCCGCCGCCCGTGATCACCGCGAACCCGTGCTGCGCCAGCTTCCGGGAAAGCGCCTCGGCCATCTGATAGTAGCGATCCTGCGGCTGGGACCGGGCCGACCCGAACACCGGCACCGCGGCCTCGCAACGCGACATCAGCTCGAAGCCTTCCACAAACTCCGACATGATGCGAAAGACCCGCCACGTTTCCTCCAGCGGGTTCAGCCGCGGCACCTGTTCCTTGCGTTTGCGATTCATGGTCGAGATCCTCGTCCCCGCACACGGCTGCGGTCGCCACGCAGAGGCGCTGCCGGCGGTCGTGCGTTCGGTCGCGTCAATACATCAGGTACTTTCCCCGCGTGGCGGCGAACTCCTTCGCCCCCGTATCCCAGGCCCTGAGGATATCGTCCGCGGACCGGCCTTCCTGGAACATCAACCGGACCCGGTCGGTGCCGCAGGCCTTGTCAAACATCCCGTCCCGCTTGCTTCCGAAGAGCTTTTTGTCCGGATAGAGCCGCTGATGCACGTCCATTACGTGGAACTGCACGCCCACCAGCGTCAGCGCATCGCGATCCAGAATGTGAACCTGTACGCCGCCGCAGTCCTGCTTCTCGTAGGGGCCGTAGTAGGGCCGGAATGTGAGCGGCCGGAAGACCACGCCAGGCAGCTTCCGGGCGTTCAATTCTGCGGCAAATTTCGCCGCATCGATCCAGGGGGCGCCCGCCAGCTCGAACGGCATGGGGTACCCCACCCCCTCGCTGATCACGTGCAGCTCACCCATGATGCCGGTCGCCACGTAAAACAGGGCCGTCACGGCGTGGGGCACGTGCGGCGACGCCGGCACCCAGGGCAGCCCGGTCTGGTCGAACCACATGTCGCGCCGCCATCCCTTCATGGGGACGACGGTGAGTTTGCACTTAGCGCCGTCGGCCAGCCAGCCTTCACCGTTGATCATGTTGGCCAGTTCGCCGCAGGTCAGTCCGTACACGTAGGGCACCTCGAACAGCCCGATGAACGATCGGAACTTCGGGTCCAGAATGTTGCCTTCCACGCGGTTGCCCGTGAGCGGGTTCGGCCGGTCGAGCACGACCACCTCAATGTCCTGCTCGGCCGCCGCCTCCATGACTTTCGCCATGGTGCTGATGTAGGTGTAGGAGCGGCAGCCGATGTCCTGGATGTCGTAGACCAGAACGTCGATGCCCTTGAGCATCTCCGGCGTCGGCTTGCGCGTGGCCCCGTAGAGCGAGTACTCCGGCAGACCGGTCGCGGGGTCCGTGGAATCGGTGATCTTGCCGCCGGCCGTCACGTTTCCGCGAATGCCGTGCTCCGGCCCGAACAGCGCGACCAGCTTCACGTTCTCCGCCTTGTGAAGCACGTCGACCGTGCTCCGGAAGTCACGGGTGATGCCCGTCGGGTTCGTGACCAGCCCGACCCGCTTGCCGTCCAGCGTCTTGAACCCCTCCTGCTCCAGCACGTCAATTCCCGTGAGCACGGAGCCTCGTGGGGCAGCGCAGGCCGGCAGGGCGGCAAAGAGTGTCATCAGAACCATGCTTACCATTCCGTTTCGCCCAGAGTGTTGCATCGCATTCATCCTTGTTGACCGGAATCCGAACCGTCACAACCGCATTCGGCCGGACCGCCGGGGCGGTCGGCGAACCCGTCACTATACCTCCCCAGGCGTCCCTGTCGACCTCACGGATTGCCGCATGACGCGCGCCGGGAGACACGCAGAGAAGCGCTCCATACGCACGCTCCCGCGAACGCAGCCACGGTCTCCAGAGGTGGTTTTGGGGTCTTGGGAGAGGGTTTGAAGGATCACGCCGCGAGCCACGCCGCGGAATTCGGGTGCGTCAGGCGTACACGTCCACGCCCCGCGTCAGGTCGGTGGCGGCGTCCGCAACGTCGGTTGCGGCGGCCTCCATGCTCTGGGCGGCCGCCTCCAGCAGTTGGAGAACGGCCCGGTCCTGGGCGTTGGCCATCTTGAGCATTTTGGCGGCCACCGCGTACTGAACCTGGGAGGTCACCTCAGCGGATTTGAAATGCACGATGGCGCTGGTCAGGTCCATGGACATTGCTCCCGGGTCGTCGGCATGTCGGGCGGCCGGGTCAAGTGGATTCCCGGCCGGTCGGCACAACCCCGGCCGCCGCAAACCGGCAGCCGGGGGGCTTCCCCACATTGAAATCTCCGCCCACCACCGAAATTGTACGATACAGCCGGGCCTGGCGCAGAAAATGCCCGACGCCCGCATCCTGCCGCCCGATAATGCAGGTGTTTCCGCGGCCTAATGTGGAGCGGCCTTGCCGGGCGTCGATTTCGAGTGTATAAGTTCAGCACAACGCGGATGGGGACGTAGCTCAGTTGGGAGAGCGTCGCGTTCGCAATGCGAAGGTCAGGGGTTCGAGTCCCCTCGTCTCCAGTCTTCCGCAAACGCCCAAGCCGCCCCCGCTTGGGCGTTTTGCTGCGCGGGCAGGGGGCGGCGCCGCGTCCTGGGGCGCGGCCGAGGATCGAAGGCCCGGGCACGGGTTAGAATTCACAGATATCCCGCATGTACTGCAGGTATTCCTCCTCAAAGCTCTCCAGGTCGGTCGCGATGTACGCGCGGAACAGGGCCTCGCCCATGCTCGTCGCCGACGGGTTCGGGGCGGCGATCCGGGCCGCCTGGGCCCGCACGACGGACTCACGCCGGCCCAGGTCCGCGCACATCCGGTCAAACCCGTCGCGGTACTTGCCGTTCAGGCCGTGCCGGAGCATGCAAACCAAGGCCCAGGCCTGGGCGTAGTAGGCCCGGGTCATCGCAGACTGGTTGCGGACGATCACCTGGCCGGCGTCGGTGGCCAGCATTTCCTTCAGCGGAATCAGGCTGTCCCCGGCCAATGACTGCCGAAGCGAGTTCATGCGAAACGAGTTGTCCTGTGGGGTGAAGATGGGAACGCCCCGCCTGAACTGAAACGTCTCGCAGTAGCACGCCAGTCCCTCGTTGAGCCACGCCGGCACCGGCACCCGAAACATCGCGGCGAGGTACTGGTGCAGACCTTCGTGTGCGATGATCGACAGCGTGTAGATTCGCTGCGGCATGTAGTAGGCTACGCATTGGTTCCGCTCCGCAAAACCTCCGGCCGATATCCGCGCATACACCGGGTACCGTGCTGGAAACGTGTCTCGCACGTAGCGGTCCCACTCGGCCCGATTCGCGAATACGTACGTCTGAAGCTTCTCCGTCGGAGCGGTCGGCGCCGGAACCAGGCTGCTGTACTGCTGATAGGCCGTCTCCAGGAAGAGCGGCAGCGCCTCGACAAACTCGGCGTCCGACACGGTCGTGCGGATCTCGAAGTGGTCCGTCACCAGGAGCCGGCCCGGCCGGTGCCCGTACGACCACTCCTCCTCCACCAGCGTGAATTCCGGCAGCGAGGGATCCGTCTGGCAGCCCGCGCCTGCGAGCGCCACAGCGACGAGCACGAAGGAGCGGCGGACCCGGTTCTGCGTCATGGAAAACTCCTGTACGTTCCGGCCCGCAGGCCGGATGTAAGGGTAGGGGACGGGCGCACCGGGGTCAACGCGGATCAATTCAGGCCACGGCCCCGAGGCGCGTTGCCCTGCCAGTTGGTTGCGCCTAGCATCCCGCGTTGGCGTGGACGACCGCGCGCGGCGAGACGAACGCATGAGCAGGTGTTCCCCACAGTCCGTCGGCAGGGCCTTGGGCGTGTGCCTTTGGGTCGTGGCCGGCTGTCAATCCGGAGGCACCGGCGGATCGGGCACACCCCCCAACGGCAACAGCAGCGCCGGCGGCCCTCGGGTCGCCGGAAGCGTGGTTTCGCCTCTGCCCGCGGCTCGCACCATTCTGGAGCGCGAGCCGAACGACTGGTCCGACGGCTCCCACCTGGTCGGGCGAACCACACCGGGAGTCCGCTACCGCATTGTCGGGGGCATCCACGCGGGTCCGCCCGCCAATGACGTGGATACGTACCGCTTCATCGCCACCGAGCCGGTCTCGATCGCCTGGCGACTCACGTCGGCGGAGCCGGAGGCCGGAAGCGATTTCGACATGGACCTGGGCCTCATTGACTTCCGCCGCTTCCGGTGCGGCCTGGACTGGGCCCCATCCGAGGTCTTTGCCGAGTGCCACACCGAGGTGCTCGCGAGGAACACCGGCGGCACGTTCCTTGCGGACGGGACGTTTGAACTCTGCGTGGTGCCGGTCATCGGGCGCGGGTCGTATACGCTCGACATCTCCGTTCGTGCGGTCGAGTCCGCCGCAACCGTTCATTCGAGTGACGGGGCCGCCGGCGTCTCCGGCGAGCCCCGTCAGATGGATCGACGCACATACGCTCCGCCGGCGGGCGATCTTGTCCTCGGCGATACGCTCGCCATGTTCGACCCTGCCCTGTCGGCTGAGGACGTGGCGGCGCTGGTGCAGCAGCAGGGCATGCAGATTCTGGAGCACTCTCCTAGCGGGGTCTACCGCCTGGCGGGGGACGTGCCCGACACGCTGAAATCGGACCAGGCGCGGATGCGGACCTATGGACAGGCGGCGCGGCTGTCCGCACACGCCGGCGTCCGGTTCGCCGAGCCGAATCGGACGATGCGCGCGTCCGTGACGCCCAACGACCAGTTCTACGACCGCCTTCGCTATCCGGAGATGATCAACCTGCCAGCCGCCTGGGACATCACCACCGGAAGCCCGAACGTCATCGTGGCCGTGCTCGACACCGGTGTCCTGCACGAACATCCCGATCTTGGCGGTCGGTTCATCGAAGGCTACGACTTCATCTCCAACGTAGCGAACGCGCTGGACGGCGACGGGCGGGACGAGGATCCTTCGGATCCCGGCGATGCCGTCGACGCGTTCCACGCCAGCACGTTTCACGGCACCCACACAACGGGTACGCTCGCAGCCATGACCGACAACGTGCTCGGCATCTCCGGTGTGACGTGGGGCTGCCGTGTGATGCCGATCCGCGTGCTCGGCCGCGCGAGCATCGGCGAAATCCTCGAGATTTCGGAGGCGATCCGCTACGCCGCCGGGCTGAGCAACATCTCCGGAACGCTGCCGCGACGCCGGGCGGACGTGATCAACATGAGCCTCGACGGCGGTGCCGGGCAAGTCCCTTCCGCGACCATAGCTGCCGCGGTTCGGGACGCCGCCGCAGCCGGTGTGGTTCTCGTGGCGGCCTCCGGGAACCAGGGCTCGCCCACGCCCGCCTATCCCGCCGGATACAACGAAGTCATCTCCGTGGGCGCGGTGGACTGGGCAGGGGAGTTGGCACGGTACTCAAACCACGGGGCCACGCTCGACCTGGTCGCGCCCGGCGGAAGCGACGTCCCCGGAGAGGCGGGTGAGCCCGCCGGACTCCTGAGCACGGTCGGCGCGGACAACACCGGCGTGCTCACCTACGAGTACGCCTATCGCTACGGTACCAGCATGGCATGCCCGCAGGTGGCCGGCGTCGCGGCGCTCATGCTTTCGGTGAATCCCGCGCTGTCCTCCGCGCAAATCCGCCAGATTCTGCGCGACACGGCTGTGGATCTCGGCCCTCCCGGTCGTGACGACTCGTTCGGCTACGGACTTGTGGATGCCGGGCGAGCCGTGGAGGCCGCGCGAATCACGACCGGCCTGGCTGCGGCCACTCCGGAGCTTTTCCTCAGCACAGGCGTGTTGGACTTCGGAACGGAGGAAACCTTCCTGTCCATTGACGTTCAGAATGCCGGCGGCGGCACGCTGGTGATCGAGAACGTCTCCGTCCGCGAATGGGCCGGGAACGCCTGGCTGAGTGCCACACCCGGCGGCGGGTCCGCCAGCGCAACATTCACCACCCTCAGCGCCCTGGTCGACCGGCGGGGGCTGGCCCCGGGGCAGTACCGAGGCACGATCGACATCAAGCCGGCGGGCGGGGCCGCAGTCGTGGTGGATGTGTTCGCAGAGGTCCCGGGAGCCGATCGGCCGCCGGATCCGATCCACGTGGTCGCGCGGGATGCGGTCAGCAGCCGGATTCTGGCCCGCAGCACGGTCGAACCGGACGGCTCGTTCCTGCTGTCGCTGCCACCGGTGGATGGGGCCGTCGTCCTCTGGGCCGGCACGGACCGGGACGGCGACGGTGTCATCTGCGAATCCCACGACGCCTGCGGGGTCTGGCCCGGCATCGGCAGCCCCCGGGCCGTGGACGCCGACCTTCTCCAACGCCTGGAAACCCTTACCATCCCCGTCCTGGAGCCTGACCCGCGCACGCCTTGGCCGTACTGACCGTCCGTCCGTTCTGCTTGCGGCCCCTGCTCGGGCAGGCAATACTAACGGGCACGCCGATCGCGTCGATCGGCGGTGGGGTCGCAGTGAGAAGGAACGGGTGATCATGGCAAACCAGGACACGCTCGAGAAGGTCGTCATCATCGGATCGGGGCCGGCGGGCTGGACGGCCGCCGTCTACGCGGCACGGGCCAACCTCAACCCGCTGGTCTACGAAGGTCAGCCCACCGGAGGCAGCGAAATGATCCCCGGCGGGCAGCTTATGTTCACCACGGAGGTCGAGAACTACCCGGGCTTCCCGGACGGTATCGACGGGCAGAAGATGATGGCTGCCTTTCGCAAACAGGCCGAACGGTTCGATACCCGCATCGTTTCCGCCAACGTGACCCGCGTCGATCTGTCGGCGCGGCCGTTCACCGTGTGGGCGGACGACGACAGCACGGCCAAGGCCCACGCGCTGATCGTGGCCACCGGGGCCTCGGCCAACTGGCTGGGCCTGGAAAGCGAGCACCGGTTCCGCGTGGCGGGCCTCGGCGTGACCGCCTGTGCCACCTGCGACGGCGCCTTCCCGCGCTACCGGGGCAAGCCGGTCGCGATCATCGGCGGGGGCGACTCGGCCATGGAAGAGGCCACGTACATGACCAAGTTTGCCAATCCCGTATATGTCGTGCATCGGCGCGACCAACTCCGCGCGAGCAAGATCATGCAGGATCGCGTGCTCAACAACCCGAAGATCAAGGTCATCTGGGACTCCGTGGTGGACGAGGTCCTCGGTGACGACAAGAACGGGGTCACCGGCCTGCGGCTCAAGAACGTCAAGTCGGGACAGCAGAGCGACCTGGAGGTGTCCGGCATGTTTCTGGCGCTCGGACACACGCCCAACACCGGCTTCCTCGACGGCCAGCTCGAAACCACCGACAAGGGATACATCGTGCTGAAGGATCCGTATCGCACCTACACCAGCGTGGAGGGGGTTTTCGCGGTGGGCGACGTGGCCGATTCCGTCTACCGCCAGGCCGTCACCGCAGCGGGGATGGGCTGCAAAGGTGCGATCGACGCGGAGCGATGGCTTGCCGAGCACGGCATCGATTGACCAGGCGGGCCGATATACCGCGTTGTTGAAGTCGCCGTGTCGGCCTGCGATCCACCAGCCATCCGTTCTCCCAGGCGGAGGTCGCCTTGAACAGACCGAAGATCGTTACCGCGTTCATCTCGCGCGTTCCGCAATGGGGGCGGTTTCTGGTGCTCGGCGCGCTGGCCGGGATTCTCGGCGGCGCCGCGGCCGCCGGGTTTGAATCGGCATTGTCATTCGGGTCCGAGCGTCTGGTCGGGCGTTTCACGCACCTGGGCTCGTCCGGGTTCCTCACGTTCCGCTGGGGCGTTCTGTTGCTGCCCGCGTTGGGGGGGCTGGTCTCCGGCATCGTGGTGCGATTGGTGTGCCCTCAGGTCACCGGCCATGGGGTCGACGTCTTCATTCGGGCGTTTCACCACGACATGGGCCGGCTGCCGATGAAGGGTCCGCTGGTCAAGGCGGCCGCCGCGGTCTGGGTCATCGCCTGCGGCGGATCGGCCGGGCCGGAAGGCCCCACCGCGGCCATGGGCGCTTCACTGGGCTCCGGGATCGGGCGGGCGTTCGGGGTGACGCCGCGCGAGCGGCGTGTGCTGCTCATCGCCGGTTGCGGCGCCTGCATCGGCGCCGTGTTTCAGGCCCCGCTGGGCGGCGCGCTGTTCGCGGCCAGCGTGCTCTACCGCGAGCCGGAATTCGAGGCCGGAGCCATCGTGCCCTCCGTCGTCTCTTCCGTTCTTGGGTATTCCACCTTCATGCTTCTCTGCGGCACGGGTGAGCACATGCTCTACGGCGCCAGCCGACTCGCGTTTGCGTCGCCCATCGAACTGATTCCGTATGCCCTTCTCGGGCTGCTCTGCGGCGGGGTCAGCATTGTCTTCGCCACGTGCGTGCGGGTCGTGGAGCACGGGCTGGTCCCGCGGTCACGTCTGCCCCGCTGGGTCACACCGGCCCTTGGGGGACTGGCCACGGGCGCTCTGGCCTGCCTTCTCCCGCAGGTCATGGACGGCGAGTATCGATTCGTCCAGAACGCCATGACGGCCCCGGAAGCCGCTCCCCTGTTCTTCGGTGATCCCGACGCGGTCAACTGGTGGCGGTGGTCCGCCTTCTTCGCCGCCGTCGTGCTGGCCAAATGCCTGGCTACCGGGTTCACCGTCGGGAGCGGCGCCTCCGGCGGCTTGCTCGGCCCCGTGGTGTTCATCGGCGGAACGGTCGGCGCCTTTCTGGGGGCCTTGTGCGAAGCGGCCTACCCCGGCCAATTCCCCGAAGGGCTGCGCCAGGCGCTCATCCCCGTCGGCATGGGAGGCGTCCTGGCTGCCAGCATGAGAACGCCGCTCGCAGCCATCGTCATGGTCACGGAGATGACCGGCAGTTACGGGCTGATCGTCCCGCTCATGCTCGTCTGCATCAGCGCGTACGTCATCGGCCGGCGATGGGGCGTCAACCATGAACAGGTACGCGGCTCTGCCGAGTCGCCTGCCCACGCCGGCGACGCCGTCATTCACATGCTCGAATCCTGGCGCGTGGACCAGTTGATGGAGCGGTCGTGGTCGCCCGTCGTCAGCCCCGACGCTCCCCTCGCAGAGATGCTGGAGCACGTCCGGTACGGCGCCAAGCCGGTCTTCGCCGTGACCCGAGGCGATCAGTTGCTCGGCCTGATCTCCACCGCGGAAATCCACCGAACCGTTGACGTGCCTGAACTCGGCGACATCGTCATTGCCCTGGACATGATGACGCCCGACGTGCCCACCGTGCATCCGCACGAGAGCGTCTATCGAGTGCTCGAACGCTTCCGGAGTAACGAGTACGAAGTGCTGCCCGTCGTCTCCAGCGATCCCGCACGCCGCTGGCTCGGCATGTTGACGCGGGAACGCGTGTTTCGGGCCGTCCGACACCAGGTGGAGGTGATGGAGCGCTGGGCCGTGCGCGAGCACCACGGCCTGGCCGCCATTGAACGCGAAGGCCAGTTGCACGAGTTGCTGACGGGCCTGGCCCCCACCCGCGAACACCAGATTCAGCGGCTGCTGGTTCCCCTGCAGGCCATCGGCAAGTCGCTGCGCGAGGCTGATCTGCGGCAGGCGTTCGGCATCCACGTCATCGCCATCGAACAACCGGACGGCTCCCTGCAATGCCCGCCGCCAGTGGATGTCCCCCTGCGTACGGACCAGCGGCTGGTGGCCCTGGTTCGCCGGCCGGACGCGGCCAACGCAGGGTCGGCCGATTCGATCGCGCCGCCGGCCGGCCGGCCCTGACGGTCGTGCGGCCACCCGGGGAACACGCGGTCGTGGTCACGGGCCCAAGCCTCCCTTACCCGCCTTCACCGGGCCGGACCTCCCACGCCGGTCGTCAAACCTGTCGACGGTGTTGAGAATCCCTTTCTTATCGGGCTTGCCTTGCATGACGCAGGCCGGGAAAATACAATATGTGGTGTGGAGGCGGGTTTGGAGTCCGCACCACAAGGAGGTGTCGTCTTCCCACAGGTTGTTGCGGTCAATCCGGACTATCCGCCCGTCAGCGGGCTGGACTCCAGCGTTCTGATGCTCAACGCCAACTACGTGGCGCTTCGGATCATCGACGCCCGGCGGGCGTTCACGCTCCTCTGCAAGCGTACTCCCCACAATCACCCGTGTGCGGAGATCGTCAGCCTGGAGGACGGTCGCTACGTCTCCTACGACTTCGAGGACTGGCGCGATCTGAGCGAGTTCCGCAAGGCCTTCGAGCCGGCCAATCACGACTGGGTGCGCACCGTGCGGTTTGACCTGGTTGTGCCGCGGATCATCCGCGTCCTGACGTACTCCCGCCTGCCCAAACAGGAGGTCAAGCTCAACCGGCGGAACATCTACGCCCGGGACGGCAGCCGCTGCCAGTACTGCGGGAAGCGGTTCTCCACGACCGAACTGAGCCTGGATCATGTCGTCCCGCGCTCGCAGGGCGGTGACAACACCTGGGACAACATCGTCTGCTGCTGCGTGACGTGCAACGTCCGAAAAGGCGGTCGAACCCCGGACGAGGCGGGGGTTCGCCTGATGCGCCGGCCGGTCAAGCCACGCCGCAGCCCGGTCATTCGCCTCAAGCTCTCCAACAGCAAGTACCATTCCTGGAAGCAGTTCCTGGACCACGCCTACTGGGATGTGGAGCTGCGTTAGGCCTGCTCCGCACCCCTCAGGTCCGAGAACCGGTCTGCACCTGCTTTTGTGCTTCGATTTGTGGTGAAGGCGCCCCCGCGCACGCCCGATGAAAGTCCGGTCAAGGGACATGGGGCCTGCACTGCCAGGGGAGGGTGTGTGTCGCAGAAATATGACGTGTTTGTCGCGGAACGGTGTTCCAATGCACGCGGTCTGCTCGTGCAGGTCCTGGCCCAGGCCGGCTTCTCCTGTCACTCGGCCGCAAACGGAACATCCGCGTGGAAGGAGATCGCACGCCGGTCGCCTCGCGTCATTCTGGCCGCCTGGGATCTGCCCGGGATCACCGGACCGGAACTCTGCCGCCGGGTTCGTGAGCACGCGGACCTGGCCGACACCTTCTTCATCCTCATGACCGACGAGCAGGAGGGCCGGTCTCGGGCCGACGCCCTGCGATACGGGGCCGATGACTACCTCCGTACGCCCGTCAACCGCGACGAGCTGCTGCTTCGGATGCGGGTCGCGCGGCGGCTGTCCACCATGCAGGAGAACCTGCGCCAGGCCGCCTACACCGACGTCCTGACCGGACTCTTCAACCACGACCACCTGAACCGGATACTCGAAGGCGAGATGAGCCGCGCCCGGCGGTACGGAAGCCCGCTGTCCTTTGTCATGATTGACCTGGACTGCTTCAAGGCGGTCAACGACACCTACGGGCACCTTGCCGGCAACCAGGTGCTGGTGCAGGTGGCTGCCTGCCTCCGCTCCACGGTGCGCGAAGTGGACTCCATCAGCCGCTTTGGGGGCGACGAATTCGCCATCGTCACTCCGGAGTCCCCGCTGAACGCCGCCACGCTGCTGGCCGAGCGCATCCGCGCGACGCTCTCGGAGAGAGTCCGGATCGAAGGCGTTCACGGGTTTCGGCTCACCGCCTCACTGGGCGTGTGCAGCACCGACGACCCACGCGTGAAGTCCGCCGCCGATCTGGTCAATCTGGCCGATCTGGCCATGTACATCGCCAAGCGAACCGGTCGTAACCGTGTGGCCACCGTCCTGGAAGTTCCCGACGAACCACAAACCCCGGAAAGCCTCATCGAAACCAAGGAGGTGCAGTCGCTACGACGGCGAGTTGCCGCCCTCAGCGAGCAGACCAAACAGGTCTACGTCCAGAGCATCGCCTCCTTGATCCAGGCGCTGGACGAGAAGGACCCCTACACGGCCCGCCACTCCCAGAACGTGTCCCTCATCGCCGAGCGGCTCGCGCGCTCCCTCGGGTGCAGCGAGGGGGCCGTGGTGGCCGTCAAGAATGCGGCCCTCCTTCACGACATCGGCAAGGTCGGTGTTCCGGACCGCATCCTGATGAAACCGGCAGACCTCTCGTCCCTCGAGCTGGCGGTTATGAAACAGGTCCCCCTGATCAGCGCCCGCATCGTCGACCCCCTGCGCATCCTCGAATCCGAACGACAGATCATCCGCCACCAGCGCGAACACTACGACGGCTCGGGGCTGCCCGACGGACTCCGTGGCACGGACATTCCGGTGGGAGCACGCATCCTTCTTGTGGCCGATGCCTTCGACGCCATGACGACCGACCGCGTCTACCGGTCGCGACGGTCCGTCAACGCGGCACTCGCCGATCTCCGTCGACACGCCGGGACCCAGTTTGACCCCGACGTGGTCGATGCCATCTCCCGACTTGTTGCGGCTGACCGGTCGTGGTGGGAGAACCGAATCCGCGCGACCGATGCCGATTTCCCCCTCCTCTCGGGCGCCGCACCCGAGTAGCCGGTTCCCGTGCCCGCCCGGTTTTCCCCGTTCGGAGCCCTTCCGGGGCGCGGATGCACCCGCTTGACCGCGGCCGCTGCCCCGTCGTAAGCTACACGCGCAGGAGCCGGACGCACAGGTCGGAGAATCGACGACCGGGCCGCGCCTGCCCCCAACGCTCCCCCCTGGTTTCCCGGAAACCGCGGAGGCACTCTAATGCTCGTTCGTTTCCTCACCGGAATCTGTCTGCTCTCACTCACCCTGGCCGGATGCACCGGCATCGACTGGACCCCGCTCGAGCCCGCGAAACCGGATCTCGATGCGGGCAAGGTTGATACCACCGTGCCCGAGCCCGCCCTCTCCGCGGCCTACCGGGACACCATCGGCCAGCACGGCTGGATCGAGGGAATGCGGAGGATGCGAGTCCGCGGATACGGCCTGGTCGCCGGCCTCGGTGATCGCGGCTCGGCTGAGTGCCCGCGCCAGTTGCGAGACGCGCTCGTCCAGGATCTCTACAAGAGACCGGAATTTCGGGCCCCCCGCAAGGACGGCCTGACCCCTGAGAAGCTCGTCGACAGCATGGATACCGCCGTCGTCACCGTCCAGGGCGAAATCCCCGCCGCCGCAACCGCCGGAACCACCTTCGACATCCAGGTCCAGGTGTATCCCGGCACCCAGACCCTTTCTCTCGACGGCGGAAACCTCTGGCCGTGTGAACTGCGAATCTTCCGCGAACTGGACACCTCCACCAGTGTTCCCGGCAAGGCCCTGGCGTCCGCAGAAGGCCCGCTCTTCCGCAATCCCTTTGCCCCCGGCGAGGACGTCGCCACGCACGGCGACCTGCGTCGAGGCGTCATCATCGGCGGCGGGACCACCCGCGAAGACCGCCGCATCCGCCTCGTCCTCGCCCGACCTTCCCATCGGATGGCCAACCTCATCGCCGGGCGAGTCAACGCCCGATTCGCCGGAGCCAAGGTGGCGGATGCCGAATCCTCCTCTCACATCCGGCTGCGCGTGCCCCCTGCGTACCGGGACAATCCAGCGCATTTCCTCGCGCTGGTGCGTTACCTCCACGTGTCAGAGCAGTCCGGTTTCGCCGAGCGCCGGTGCCGCGAACTCTGTCGCGAACTCGTCCAGCCGGGCTCGCTCCACGCCGACATCGCCCTGGCGCTGGAGGCAATCGGACGACCGGTGCTGCCCACCCTGCGCGGGCTCTACGACCATCGGGACTCGAACGTCAGCTACTACGCGGCGCGAACGGGTATCCGCCTGGACGACGATCTGGCCCTGACCGCCCTCACCCGACACGCCACGGACGCCGCGAGTCATCACCGTCTGGACGCCATTCAGGAATTGGGTCGCGCCCCGCACGCCGTCCGGGCCGACCGAACGCTGTATCCCTTGCTCTCGGACGCCGACCCGCGCATTCGAGTCGCCGCCTACGAAGCCCTCCTCGCGGCCAGGGACCGCTCCATCCTGACCCTGCCTGTTGGCCGGCAGAACTTTCTGCTCGACCGCCTTCCCGTCCCCGGCGAGAACCTCGTGTACGCCAAGCGAAGCGGCCGCCGGCGGATTGCCATCCTCGGCCGTGACGTTCGCTGTGAACCACCGCTCTTCTACAGCGACCCCGGGCGCCTCTTCATCCTGAACGCCGCGGCCGACGACGACCAAATCACCGTTTTCCGGAAGCTGCCGCGCCAGGGCATCGTTTCGCCGCCCGTTCCGGTGGACTGCGACGTCGGGGCCGTACTGCGCCTGTTGGGTAATGAGCCCGGGCGAAATCCGGACGGACAGGTCGCCGGGCTGGGAATCGACTATTCGTCGCTCGTCCAGGCCCTGCACGAACTGAGTCGAACCCGCGCCATCAACGCCGGGTTCATGCTCGAGCAGCCGACCACGCTGGATCTGTTCGGACCCATCACGCAGAGCGGTCGTCCGGAATCGGAGTTGTAAGCGTGACCGAACGCTTGGTCCGCGACTCCTGCCGTAGAGATGCCTGACGTGACTGCCCGCGACCTCGTCGAGACGATCCGAACCCTGTGGCCCCAGACGCTGATCGCGGGGGTCATCATGCTGGTCGCGCTCGGCGGCGGATGGCTCGCTGCCCGCGACACTCGATGCCGGCCGGTTCGACTGGTACGCCGATGGATCGATCGCGTCGTCCAGCCGTTGCTCGCAAGCCGCTCCTGGGCACGGCGGACCGCCGTGATCGCCCTCAACAACCTCACGGTCTGTGCCGTCATGACCGCGGGAGGGTCGCTCGGCCCGTTGGCCTGGCTGGCGGTGGCGGGCGTCGGGTTCTCGCTGGGCATCGCGCTGCGCCTCCTGCTCGGTGAGAACGAACTCCCTGCGGAGGGTGCGGTTTCCGCTCGTGGGGGAAGCCGCTTGGCCGCCGGGCTGGGCCTGGCCCTCAATCTGCTCGAACCGCCGGCCATCCTCCTGGCCGGGGGCCTCACGCTCGCCCAGAAGGCCCTCTGGCCCTTCCTCTCCGCCGCATGGGCCTGGTGCGTATTCCTGTGTGTGGTGGCGCCTCTGCTGGTCCTGGCTGCGGCCGGCGAATCCCTCTGGATGGGCATCCTCCGGCCTGTCCCAGGCCCATCGGGTCCCGTTCCCGAACACCCGATGCCCGAATCGCAGATCGCCGAACCGGCCCCGTCACCCGTTGATCGCGACCCGCCAATATGGCATGATACGCCGTGAGCCGGCTTGGCCGGACGCACCCTCTCTCGAGAATCCAGGCGGACCGTGTCGGGCGAAGGGAGGACGCATCATGCCAACCGATCTGAACCGGGGAATGCTCATCCGCATTCATGGTGAGCTGTACCAGGTGACGGACTTCGGGGAACAGCATACCGGCAAGCAGAAGTCCAAGACACACGTGTCTCTTCGCAACCTGCGCACCGGAATGTCCACCGACAAACTGCTCGAGACACTCCTGCCGATCGAGGAGGTGCCGCACGAAAACCGCAACCTGCAGTTTCTCTACACCGCCGGCGGCGAGTACACCTTCATGGATGCGGAGTCTTTCGAGCAATACACGCTGGCGGACCACGCACTCGGCAGGTCCGTGCAGTTCCTGATCGAGGGTGAATCCTACCGCGCTCTGTTCGCCGACGGCCTTCCCGTCAGCCTCCTGCTGCCCGACGTCATGGTCATGGACGTGGCCGACACGGCGCCGCCCTCTCACTCCCCCAGCGGCGGCTCCCACATCACCAAGGAGGCCGTTCTCGCAAACGGCAAGCAGGTCCACGTCCCCCTCTTCATCAAGGTCGGCGATCGGATCCGCGTGGACACCCGCACAGAAAAGTATCTCGGCAAGGAATCCTGACGGCTTGACCGGCCGCGTTCACCCCGAGGCAGCCGGGCGCCGCTCTTGCCCTGTGCTCATACCGGTTGGACCGGACGGGCCGTGACACGCGCGCGAGTGGAGGAGGCGGCTCGTTCGTCTGAGCCCGATCGCGGCTAGGGACCGGCGGAACATCCCCCGAAACGGCTTGTGACCGTCGTCAGGCGGGGATGACGTCGATGCAGGCAAAGACCGGAGCGCCGAGGCGTCGTGCAGCAGACGATCGCTCGGCGCGCAACAGCCTTGTGTCTTCGAGACGTTCGGTCGTGCGAGGTGCGTGTGCGTTGGGTTTCCGTGGCCCCGGCGGTGTGAAGGCAGTGCCAGAACGCGCGACGGGTTGTATGGTCGTGCTGCGCACCGGCTCCGATCCTCTCTCACCGCCGACGGCGATGCGTCCAGAATGCCGACCGTGTCCCGATTGGCATCTGGCAAGCGGCAGGCGTGAAGCCCTCTTCGCTTACAAGGCCTTGGCCGGCGATGCGGGGAACCCCATCCTTGCGATGCGTTCGTACTGTGAGTATACCCCGGCTCTCGGTTGCGGGGCATTGGGTTTCCCCCCCGATTTCGTGCAGAGCGCACACCGTACGCGGGCGTGGCTTGCCGTGCGACACTGCAGCCGAGGAATCATCCGCTTTCCCGCAATGCGGCATGATCGAACAGCATTGGAGCGCGCGTCCGGACAGGACCGTGATCCCGATTGCGGGAGTGCGCGCGAGAAGTCCGGCAGGACTGGTCGGTTACGACAACACGGTCACCCCGAGCGCTCGTTCATTCCTTTGGCGCTCTTCCGTCTCACAACCACGCCGTCGAAAGGCACCGGTGTTTCCCGTATGTAGAGGCGACGACGCGGAATGCGATGCGAGGGTTGCTGCAATGATCCGAGCGAAGCACCAGCGTTCCGGTTCCACCTTCTGGTCCCAACGACTCCGTAACGCTGTGTCGTTGCTCACTTTGCCGTTTGTTGCGGATCGCTGGAGCGGTCTCGACGAATTCGATGCACGTTGTGTGCGAGCGGCGAACCAGCGCACGCGACAATGCCGCTCATTCACGCGGTCGTCTCAGCGTGCCTGCGTGGAACGCCTGGGTTTGGCGGTCTGCGCAACCGCTTTTCACTACTGCAACGCGGATCGAGCCGCAACTGAGCGCATTCGCAGATGCTCCAGGACGGATCACGCGGGTTGGAGAACCTGGATAAGCAAACGGTCGTGCATTTGCCCTTGCGTGTCCGACGCCACTGTCCTTGAGCGGTGTGCGGCCCGCTTTGAGCCGGCTTTCCTCTACGCTGCGCCGGAATGGACAGGTCCGACCGGCGTGGCAGTGTGGGCGGCGTGCCTGCCTTCTGGAGCCGGCGTCCCCGCCGCCTTGGTCCACGCTCGGGTTCTGGTCATGCGTGTGGGATCGACCTCCTTTGTGGGACCGGCTTTCCAGCCGGTCACTGGAGTTTGGCACTTTGGGGCCGATCGTTGGTGATTCCGGCATCGTGACGGGGTGAAGTCAGAACCTACCGCCGCCGGCGCTTCGCCGGGGCGGTTTCTTGACACCGTGTGAACTAGTGATATAA